>Ga0181422_1000128_pt1 | contig 23217 bp, 32 predicted proteins | sample 45SPOviralmetaG_FD_130147 | JGI IMG/M metagenome (GOLD analysis project Ga0181422, IMG submission 130147) | Marine viral communities from the oligotrophic San Pedro Time Series (SPOT) site, San Pedro Channel, CA, USA - 45 SPOT_SRF_2013-07-18 | ecosystem: Environmental > Aquatic > Marine > Strait...
ACGATTATTCGGATAGAGTAAAACAAATATCTTCTGTAGGAAACAAAGCTTTTCAAACAGCTAACAACGCCTTTAATAGAGACAATAGCTGGTTAGGTTTTTTAGATGATGCTCAAGAAATGGCAGATGGTCTTGGGCCTATTGAATTTTGGACTGACTTAGCTACTGATTCAATTGAAGGTTTTGCAAAAGGTAGTAGAGGCATCGGAACTGGTATTGATAAAATGCAAGCTAGTTATGACGTGGCAAGATCTAAGCAGGCTAAAGATAGGTTAAAAGATATAGATAATTTAGAAAAAGCAGGTAAGATAAACGGAGACTCTAAAGTAATGTATTACGGTAGAAAAATAACTGTTAACGAAGCCCGTAAAGCATTAGAGTTAGAAGAAAAAGACTGGACTAAAGCTTTAGAAAATAATTTAGACGAAATAAAATTATCTGATGAAATTTTAAAAAAATACCAATCAGCTGATCTCTCAGACGGTGATATAAGCTGGAAAGATATTGTTTTAACAACTTCTGAAGCTTTACCTCAAATAGCTTTAGCAACAGCTGGTGCTGCCGCGGGAGCTGCTACTGGCGGAGCAGCTATAGCTCCTTTACTAGGTGCCCTTGGTACAGTTACTATGGGTGTTACAATGTATGGTGACGCATATATGGACGCGGCAGAAACTGGAGCGCAAGAAGATTACGATGCAATTAATGGAGCTGGATCATATAATCAACTAGAAGATAAGGATAGAAGAGAGTTTTTAATAAAGGGTCTTAAAAGTGGTAGATATCATAATATTGGAGAAGCTGCTTTAACAGCTGCTGTTCAAACTGGCATGGAAAAAATTGGTGCTGGTAAGATTTTATCTAAAACTCAAAAAGCTTTAGGTGTTGGTAAAAACGGTTTGTCTTCTATAATAGCAGGTGACTTAAGATCAGGTTTAAAAAACATAACAGCTGGAGCTTTAAGTAAGCTAGAAGCTGGAGGTACAGAGTTTATAACAGAATGGGGTCAAGAAATAATTGGTGGCATAGGTAAAGGTATGATGGTTGAAGGTTCAGGGAACCAAGGAGCTATGAGATATGTTGACATGGATGCTGCTTACGAAGCCGGTAAAGCTGGTGGAATAGTTGGTATTGCTATACCATTTGCTGGTAGCGTTGCAAAGCAAAGTAGTATAGAGGTTAGAAACATGGCTAGAAATGTAGCTATAAACTTTGCACCAAGTAGTAATTTCGGTAAATCAGCTGCAGTCAATGCTCAGTTTTTTAAAAATGCTCAAAATCAATTAGACAAAAGATTAAAATCTGGTAAAAATCCAGACGGAACACCTTACACTAAAGAACAGCATCAAGAGGATTCTATAAATTTAGCTAATGTTAAGAATGCTGGTGATAAAATACCTTCTTCTGTTACTGATCCTCAGACTAGAGGTAAAATGTTAGATCTTTTAATTAAAAGAGATAATCTTGAAAGAAAAATAGCTGACGTAGATGACAGTGACTTAACCGCTGAAGAAGACGCAGAACTACAAGAGACAAAACAAGAGCTAAGAGAGGTAATGAAGCAAGAGTCTTTGTTTTCTACTAACAACAATGTAAGAGCCGCTATAGAAAAATCTGGCAAAGGTAATATTGAATTTCAAGACTTTGGAAATGCTCAAGAAATGAATGACTATGCTAAGCAAAAGAAAATTGATGGTTGGCAGGAGAAAAACTCAGCTAATCACGGTGTGGTTTTATATGATTCTAAAACAGGTAAAGAACAAATACTCATTAACAATGAACTGTCATTAAAAGACTCTAATGTAAATGTAGGAGCTCATGAATTTTTACATACCGTATTAAGAAGCACGGTTCAAAACAGTAAAGGAACAGCTATTGCCTTAGGTAAAAGCTTACAAACTTATATCGAAGGAATAGATAGCACTCAAGTTGATAGTAATTCTGATTATGGTAAAAGACTAGCTGCTTATAAAGACGATCCAGCTAGTATAAGAGGTGAAGAAGCTATAACACTATTTAGTGATGGTATTGCTAATGGCTCTATAAAGTTCAACGAAGGTGTTTTTACTAAAATAGGTGATGCTATACGTAGAACATTGCAAGCAGCGGGTATTAAAAACGTTAAATTTAATACAGGTAAAGATGTTTATAATTTTGTTAAAGACTACAACAAAAGCATTGAAAAAGGTAAAGGATTAAACAAAGCTCAACAAGCGTTACTAGATGGTAGAGCAGAAGGAGATTTAGTTAAAAGAGAATATAAAAGCAAACCTAAAACAGACAGCTCTGTAGATATGGGGTTAGAAACAGAGGTTGATTTAGGTGTTGTTAAATCTTCTAAACCTACAGTTTTAGAATCAATAAACGAAACAGTACCTAAAGATATATCTACAAAAGCAGATTATGACGCTATGCTTAGAGATCCTAAAAAAGGTTCTACTGTATTAAACTCTGTTATAAACGAAGGTGGAGCTATTAATAACTATATTAGAAGTAGATCGACAAGTAAGGCTGAAGCAGAAAAAGCTATAGAAGGTGTAACTGATAGAATACTAAACTTTAATCCTGAAGCGTTAAGAGCTGATGGTAAGAAAGTTGGTATGGAAGGATTTGGTGAGGCTATATTTGCTAACACTAGATTTGCAAAAATGGATGCTAAAAAAGCTTTAGCAAAAGAATCAGAAAAAGCTAAACAAGAACAAAGCACAGATAGTGATATTGTTAGAGAAATAGCTAGCACACCTGAAAGCTCTACATCTACAGAGAAACAAACAGCAAAAGCTCAATCACCTAGAGCAACAAATCAATTTACACCTTCTTTTTCTCAAGGACTACAAGTTGATACAGAAGGTAAAACTACTGCTGAAGTAAATGAAGAAATAAACCAACAGTTTGATAAAGCTATTGATTCTGATTTACAAGCATTAGGACAGGTTACTAGCTTTGGTCAAACTAAAAACATAGGACCTGCTGTAGCTGCTTTAATGGAGAAAGCAACAGGTATGCCTGCTAAAGTTTTTACAGATAAAAGCAAAAACATAGCAAAAAAAGATGCTACATCTGGAGCTTTAACAAACGTAAAACAATATCTTAATAAAAATGCTCAAAGAGATTTTAAAAATCTTCCTGATGCATTTGCTAAAGATAGCGGTAAAGCTACTTTTATACCTGAAAATGTTAAAAAGGCTTTATATAAAAAGAACGATAAAGGTCAATTTGTCTTAGATAAAAGTAAAACTTTAAAAGATTATAAAGAACTACTTGGAGACATGGAAAAACCTGTTTATAGAGCTGCTGAAGCTCAAACTATAAAAGGTTTAGTTGCGCTTTCTCTTAGAAACATGATGTTTGAAAAAGCTGTTCCAAGTACACAAGCAAGAGCAACAACAGGTGTTAAGTTTAGTAAGCAAATACCTGCAGATACCGACAAAGGTAAATCTCAGCTTAAAGACATAGGTGTTGCTAGAGACATGAATAAAGTTGCTGAAATTTCTGGTGTAGGTAAAATCGGTATTACTCCTGAAAACATAGCAGAAAAAAGAGCTCAAATGACTAGCTCTATAGTAGATCAAAACATATCAAGCATAGCTTTTAATAATGGAAAATTTGCTAACTTTGGTAGATCATACAAAACTATAGATGGTGTAAAATATTTCAAGCTAACAAACGGTAAGACAGTTAAAAATGGCAGCAAAGAGTATAAAAAAGCTGTAAAAGACGAAACATTTATGCCGGCAAAAGGTAGCTTATATTATTCAACAAAGCAAAAAGCATATATAGCAGATCAAGAACTAGCTGCGGCTAATGATGCTATGTATCCTAATCTACCAAAAGCAAAAAGAGTTAATGTAAAAGACGCTGGAACTAAAAAAGCAAATGCCCAGTCTAAAGCTAATTTAGATATATTAGAAGCCGTTGCCACTCAATTAGAAACAGCAGTTGCTAATGGTATGCCTATGGAAATAGCTGCTTTGTTTATAACTTCTAGTTATCAAGCCACTACAGGTTTAATAAAAATATCAGCTCCTTTTTCTGCAGAGTCAGATAAAATGGAATATGCTGAGATTGGTAAATCAAATCAAGTTGGAGGTAAAGAAGCTTTTAGAGAAGAACATAGTCCACCTGCTTCTGTTGTAGGTGGTAGTTTAATTTGGGCTATTAAAAATGGTCAAGTTAAACAAATAATGCAAGGAATAAGAGATAATTATATACAAGTAAAGTTATCTAAAAAAGACGATGTAAAACTAGACAATGCTAAATTAGATTCTACCTTACCAGAAGGCGTTAGCATAATTACACCAAATGCTGGTATAATAAGAATGGCGGAAGCTGGAATAGATTTAAATAGTATAACAGATTATAAATCAGGAAAAAGCTTTGCTGATATAATGGGTGTTGGTGTTGACTTAAAATCTAGTAAAAGAAATCCTAATATAATATATGCTCAAAATGCTTTAATATCTGAGCAAATAAATAATGACTTAGATCCAAAAATAACTCAAGCGAGAATAAAAGCTTATGAACCTATTGCAGCGTTAGAAGTTAAAGCTAGTAAATCAAACAATAAAACTTTTAGTGGTAAGGTTAATACTGAAATGACAATAGCTGATCAACTTACAACCTTAGGAGCTTACGACCAAGCTGCTAGAAAAGCTAGAGCTTTAGATACACCTAAAAAAGGTATAAGTGTATTTGACTTTGATGATACGCTTGCTAGAACTAAAGAAAAAGTTATAGTAAACAAACCAGGTGAAGTTTCAGTAGAGATATCTGCAGCTAAATTTGCAGAAACAGCTAGTCAACTAGAATCAGAAGGAGCTACATTTGACTTTAGCAACTTTGAAGGAGTTGCAGATGGAACTAAAAAAGGTCCTTTAGCAGATTTAGCTTTGCGTAGACAAGAAAAATTTGGTAACAAAGATATATTTGTTTTAACTGCTAGACCTCAAGTGTCAGACAAAGCTATTAAAACTTTTCTAGATGGTATTGGTTTAAACTTACCTATAGGAAACATAACAGGATTAGGAAACGGAACACCTGGCGCTAAAGGTAATTGGGTTGCTCAAAAAGCCGCCGAAGGATATAATGATTTTTATTTTGCTGATGATGCTTATAAAAACGTAGAAGCTGTGCAAGAAGTTTTAAGTCAAGTAGATGTTGATTCAGAAGTGCAAATAGCTAAGTTTAGTAAAGTTAAAACTTTTGATAAAATATTTAATGATATAATAGAAAGTTCTACTGGTATTGAGACTTTTAAAGAGTATTCTAAAGCAAGAGGTCAAATGACAGGTAAGAAAAAAGGTAGATTTAGTTTTCTTACAAGTCCTTCTGCTGAAGATTTTTTAGGTTTATTATACAAAACACTAGGCAAAGGAAAAATAGGAGATGCTCAACTAGATTTTTACAAGAAAAATTTAATCGATACATACGATAGAGCGGAATTAGCAGTAACAAAAGCTAAGATACAGGCTGCTAATGATTTTAAAGCTTTAAAAAAGAATTTAAAAACACTACCTAAAAGTTTATCAAAAGAGATGGGTTATGGTGGTTTTACTTTTTCTCAAGCAGCTAGAGTTGCAGCTTGGACAAGACAAGGTTTAAACGTACCTGGTTTATCTAAAACTGACTTAAAAGCTCTTAATGATTTTATAGACAATAATCCTGAAATGAATACCTTTGTTGATGAGCTTATTAAAATCCAAAAAGGTAAACCATATCCTGCTCCAAGTAAAGACTGGCTAGGTGGAACTATTACTAGTGATATATTAAATGACATAAACAAAGTAAATAGAAAACAGTACTTACAAGAGTGGCAAGAAAATGTAGACATTATATTTTCTGAAAAGAACATGAATAAGCTAGAAGCTGCGTATGGTCCTAAATACGTAGAAGCGTTGCGAGATCAACTTCGTAGAATGAAGAGTGGTTCTAATAGACCTATTGGCGGATCTAGAGTTGTTAATCAATTACTAGACTGGCTTAATAATTCAGTTGGTGCTATTATGTTTCTTAACACTAGATCAGCGGTTTTACAGACGCTTTCAGCGGTTAACTTTATAGGTGTAGGAAATAACGGTATAATAAACTCAGCTAAAGCTTTTGCTAATCAAAAACAATATTGGTCAGATTTTAAAACATTAATGAATTCTCCTTATTTAACGGAAAGACGTAATGGTTTAAAAATAAATGTAAGTGAATCTGAAATAGCAGATGCTGTTGCTGAAAGTTCAAACAAACCTAAAGCAGCTTTAAGTTTTCTTCTTAATAAAGGATTTGTACTTACTAGATTTGCAGATAGTTTTGCTATAGCAACTGGAGGCGCTGCTTTTTATAGAAACCAATTAAACATGTATGTTGAGCAAGGTATGCCGATGGAGATGGCTCAAAAGAAAGCTTTTCAAGATTTTTATACTATAGCAGAGAAAAATCAGCAATCAAGTAATCCAAGTAAAATATCACAACAACAAGCTTCAGGTGCTGGACGTGTTGTACTAGCGTTTGCTAACACACCTATGCAGTATGCTCGTATAATAAAAAGATCTTCTCAAGATTTATTAAACGGCAGAGGTGATTGGAAGAAGCATGTTGGTACTATAGCTTTTTATGGTGTTGCACAAAACCTTATATTTAGTGCTTTACAGAACGCTTTATTTTCTGAGGCGTTTGGAGAAGATGAAGAAGATGAACAAAAAGAAGATAAAGCTGGTAGAATAGCAAATGGCATGGCTGATTCATTATTGTCAGGTTTAGGTATACAAGGTAAAGCTGTTTTATCTTTGAAAAACGCTTTAATAACTTTAGCCAAAGAAAACGATAAAAGATCACCTAAGTTTGTAAAAGCTGTTTATGATTTATTTGATTTTTCACCTCCGCTAGATTCTAAATTTAGAAAACTAAGATCAGCAGCTAACACTTTTACTTGGGAAAGAAAAACTATGGACGAAAAAGGTTTTAGTCTTGATAATCCAGCTTATTTAGCAGGAGCTCAAGTTATATCTGGTTTAACTAATCTACCTCTTGACAGAGCTATATCTAAGTTAAACAATATTAGAGGTATAATGAGTGAGCAGTCTGAAAAATGGCAAAAAGTTGCATTAGCTTTAGGCTGGTCAACATGGGATGTTGGATTAGGTTACTATGGTGGATTTGATCCAGTTAAACCGTTGACTGAAAAAGAGCAGTATGAAGTTGATGTAAAAACAATGAAATTAGACACAAATACTAAGCAGCAGAAACAAATGCTATTAGATTTAGGTTTAACAAAAGCTGAAATTAAAAAACTTCGCTATGAAGAAGATAGAGTTAAAAAAATAATTGCATTACAAAAAAAGAAAAAAGATAAATAAAATGAAGTCACCTATAAAACATTGTTTTAGTACACTAATGCACACGGAACCTTGGAATAAAATGAGAGGAACTACCGCTAAAGTATCAGGACGTGGAACTGGTAACAAAGTTGCTTTAAAACAAGCTAAAGAAAAAAGAAATACACCTATGGAACAATCTTCACCACTATATGGAAAAATAAGCGGCGCATGTAAAGCTGCGGCAAAAAAGAAATTTAAGGTTTGGCCTAGCGCTTACGCTTCTGGTTGGGGAGTAAGATGCACGAAGGCGGGTGGACCTGGTAACTTTGGTGGAGGTAAAAAGAAAAAATAATGGCTTATATACAAAAAGGTTCTCCATTTGCTTGTTGGACAGGTTATAAAAGAAAACCTGGTACTAAAGAGTTTAGCAAAGGTAGTTGCGTTAAAGCATCACCTGTAACAAAACAAAAAGGTGGTGGCACTACTAAAACATGTTTACCTAAATCTAAAATAGATAATTTATCAGATGAAAAGAAAAAAGAATTAGTTAATTCTAAAAAATCCGCTGGAGCTAGCGGTAAATATAAAAGATCGTCTAAGACTAATGTTAAAGGCGCTCGAAAAAAAGGAGCTACACTTAGAGACTGGTTTGAAAAAGAAGACTGGAGAAGAGTTGATGATCCATCAAAAAAATGCGGAGAATAATAAAACAAAAACTATGGGAAAATTATTAGTAAAATTAGGATTAAAAATACAAGCATGGTGGTGTTTGTTTGAGTGTTGGTGGAATAGCATAGTAGCTAAACTTATGTTTAATGTTGAGACATGTCCTCACAAGTTATGCAAATGTAAGAAATAATGACTGAGCAAATAAAACTATACATAATAAATGCCTCAACGCTAGGTGTTACAACTTTTACTACCTTAGAAATGGGTATGAAAATATTGCTTTTAGCAGTAACAATAGGTTATACCGTTACTAAATGGATAAATTTAAATAAAAAAGATGAGGACAATAAATAAAATTATTGTTCACTGTTCAGCTACACAAGAAGGTAGAGATTTAGATGCCGCTGAAATAAATAAATGGCATTTAAAAAGAGGTTGGAACGGCATTGGTTACCACTATGTAGTTTTATTAGATGGTACTATAGAATACGGCCGTAGTATATACAAACAAGGCGCTCATGTTAAAGGTGAAAATGAAGGTTCTATAGGAATTTGTTACATTGGAGGCGTCGAATCAGAACGTGGATCTAACGGCAAATGGATTGCTAAAGATACTAGAACACCTGAACAAAAAGAAAGCTTGTTATTGTTGCTTAAAACATTAAAAAAAATGCATTCGAAGGCTACAATACATGGTCACAACGAGTTTGCAGCAAAGAGCTGCCCGTGCTTTGATGCTAATAAAGAATATTGTAATATATGAAATCACCATTAAACATAAAAGAAAAAGCTTACGAAAAGCAAAATAGAAAAATGCGTAAAGATTATACCAAAGAAACTGGTAAAACTTTAGGTTCAAGACAGACGTCTGGAACTGGAAAGAGAAGAGTTTCATTTGCTTGTAGATTTGCTGGTATGGCTGGAGCAATGAAAGACGCTAAAGGAGAGCCAACTAAAAAGGCGATGGCTTTAAAGAAATGGGGTTTTGGTAGTGTTGAAGCTGCTAGAAATTTTTGTCAAAAAAATAAAGAGAAAAAATCATAATAAGGAACAAAGATAAATGGGCGTACCATACCCAAAAGTTCCTGTAACCAAGAAAGGGGATCACTAACGTGGTCCCCTTTTTTGATTTAACTAACTAACCATCACAAGCTAAACAATCTTCATTCATTGCTTGCTGTGCAATATCTCCACGCAAGACAGATTCTGTCCTCGTGTAATATAAGGTTTTAACACCTTTTTTCCATGCTTCAAAATGAACCTTGTTAATCCACTTTGGTGTTGCTACGCTAGGAAAAGCTAAGTTTAAACTAACCGACTGATCTACATATTGCTGTCTTAGTCCAGCTTGATTAACTAATTCTAATTGATTAATCTCCTTAAAAGTTTTAAATACCTCCTTTGCGGGTGTTTCGTGTGCCAACACAACATCATCAAGCTCAATAATATTTTGCACACTACCACCATCAGCCATGATTTTATCCCACGTTTCATTATTATTTATTTTAAGTTTTCTTAATAGTTTCAATAAAGTAGGATTCTTACGTATAAAGGTTCCTTTGGCCGTCTGCTCTGTAAAAACATTTGCTGCCCAAGGTTCTATACCCGGCGAAACATTGCCACTAAGCTTGCTATTAGAAACAGTGGGAGCCACAGCGCGTAAATGAGTATTACGCATACCAGTTCCAGAACACCATAAAGGTTCTCCATAAGTTTCTGCAAGTGCCATACTAGCCCTTTCACTTTCAATTTTAATTTGACTAAATATTTTCCTAGTTTCAAACTGAGCAAGTAAACCTTCGAACGATATACCTTTTTCTTGTAAGTACGTGTGCCAGCCCAAAACTCCCAAGCCAAGCGCTCTTCCTTTCGTAGCTGACCTAACCGCGTTTTCAAAGCCTCGTAAGCCTTTAGCTCGTTGTATAAACTCTTCCATGACTCCATCAAGGAACCATATACTGTCGTAAATAAGGTTTGTACCTTTCCACTCTTCATATTTTGCTAGATTTAATGATGATAAACAACATACAAAACTGTGGTTTTCATCAGTGTGTAACGTGATCTCTGAGCATATGTTTGTCATGTGTACTTTGAGACCATTGTCTTTGTACGCTTTGGGGTTATTTTTATTTGTGTTCCCTTTAAATAGGATATAAGGTTCTCCAGTAGCTTTACGTTTTTGAAGAAGTTTTCCCCAACGTTTTCTTGCTTGTTTATCTCCAGCTTCAAGTCTTCGCATGAATTTATCGCCGACAATAGCACACTGGTGCAAGTTGAGCGATTGACGATTGACGTCTCCTTTGGGTTCACGTATTTCAAGCCACTCTTCGAAATCGGCGTGATCAATATTAATATTAACCGATGCTGCTCCTCGTCGGACAGATCCTTGATTAGTGGCAAGTATAGTTGAGTCGTATATTTTACAAAACGGCACAACTCCATCACTTGTTCCATTACCTGTTATTTTAGCGCCGGCGGGTCTTATTTGATTTATACCGATACCTACTCCACCGCCGTGCTTAGCGAGTAGCATCATCTCTAAGTTTTTTTGCCCAATGTCTTGTATAGAATCAGCCACATCGATACCAAAACAGCTAATAGGTAAACCGCGATCAGTACCTGTATTGGACAACACAGGACTAGCCAAACAAAGCCAACCATTCCAAATGTAATCAAAAAACCTTTCTGCCATTTCGGGTTTATATAATCGTCTAGCAACAGTTTTAGCCACACGCATATAAGCATCACGTGGAGTTTCATCTTGTAGTAAATACCCACCAGATATTGTTTTTTTATACACTTCAGTATCTCCCCACTTTGGGTAGTCTTCTCCTTTAATCCACTCATTGTTCCACATATTTAAATTATAAAATGTTTGATCCAAGCTATTAAACCATTTAAATTTAAAGCTACTAAATTCCATTGTTTTCTTGATGACACTTGTATTATTACACATATAAAGCCTATAATAAATAATATAGGCTCTAATGTCCATTGGCCTGCCATCACAAAGCCAGCACCCATATAACCTACTCTAGTTGCTATCCGTTTCCACGGACTCAACCTTTTCTGTCTCACTAGGTTTTTCAGTAACTTCATTTTTAAGTTGCTCCAACGCTTCGTCATATCCTGGCATTTTTTTAATTGTTTCTAAAGAACCTACAGCTACTTCTCTAGTAAATTGTATTTCAGTTATAAGCTGTTGCATAACTCTAGCCATTGCATCAACTTTATTTTTCATTTCTATTAATTTGTTTTCTTTCATTTTAAGTTTTCTTTTTTTACAAAGTCTCTTACACCTGTCCAGTTTAGATCGTTGTATATATCTTGTTCAGTTATATTTATCTTACCAGATATCTTCGAAGTCTTCCCCTTCGTTAGCTTTACTATAGTCCGTTGGACGAATAGCAAAAAAATCAGTATGGGTAATGCCCCCGGTAAGATGATAAAACCAATCAAGATTAGCTGCTGCTTTAGTGTCATACGCGAAATACGATCCAAGGTCAACATAACCAAGTTCCACAAGTTTTTCATTTGCTCTCTTTTTTATAAATTGTTTTAAATCATTAGCTGATATACCCTCAATGTCTCCAGCTTCAAACATTTTGTCAATATAGCTACTTTCAAGATTAACCATTGTTTCAGCAGCTTTAATTATATCTTCTCTACATAAATGCAGTAATTGATCGTTTTCACTGCACATATCGCGATATAGCTTGCAACCCATTTTACTATGTAGTGATTCATCTCTTACTGACCATTTCATTTGTTGCCCGATACCCTTAAGTAAATTTCGAAGCTGAAAACTATACAACACTGCAAAAGCACTATACAGACTAACTCCTTCAGCGAAGGCTGAAAATACAGCCAAGCTTTTCGCAATACCCACAGGATTATTACCGTCGTAAGCAACCAAATTATCAAATCTAGCAGACGTTGCTGGTTCATGTAAAAATGCTTCATAGTCTTCTAGCTTTAAAGTTTCATTTAAGTAACTATATGCTACGGCATGCACAGTTTCCTGTGAGCCAAACATCATAGCCATTTGTCTTATTTCGTGTTTAGGAAACCACGATACGACGTTCTGGGTCCAATAGTCTGATACCGCGCATTCTGTCTGCGCGAAGCCAAGAAGTATGTTCCCGACAAGGTGTTTTTCTTTTTCGTTAAGTCTTTCATTCCAATCTTTTATATCGCTTTGCATTGAGATCTCAGTGTGTAACCAAAATGCTTGTGCTTGTTTTAACCAACCTTCATTGTAGTATTCAGGATATTCAAATGGTTTGTACGCTATGCGCTCATCAAATAATCCCATTTATTTAAAAATTTCTAATGCTATGTCAATAAAAGGTATATATAATACATGTGTTATTTGATCTTTTTCATCATAAGTTCTTGCTCCTAATAATACACCTGGATATGTACCTACTGATAAACTCCAGTTTTTATTCTGCTTTGATTCCATATTTATCTTGTATTTCTACTAATTCTTTAAATTTAACTTTGTTTCTAACTTCCCAGCTCCATTTCCACCATTTATCTATTTGCCGTTCAGCATACTTTTTTCTAGCTAATCTTTTAGCTTCGAAAGGATTAACCTTACTGTCTCGTCGCATTCCTTATGATTTTGTGGTTTATATAATGTAAGTGGTCCTAATCGTCTTTCAGTAATAAGTTTTTTAAATAATTTCCAACGTAACGGAAACGATTCATTAGCTCTACCTTTAGTTTCAATTATAAAACCCTTACCTACAAAGTCTGGTGTATATTTTATATTAAGTATTTTTTTGTTACCTCTGTTTTTGTAATCTCCTTTACCATTACCACATCTTTCATATGACTCAAATGGAAAATCAAAAGACTCTGACAACTCAAATGTTTGACCCTCATATAAAGCAGTTATTTTAGCTTTGCGTAAAGCCATATACATATAACGCTCAAGACCAGACGCGAAGTTGATCCCATCATATGAGATCTTCTTCGACTGAACTGGGCCTTTTTTTCTTTTATAAGATTTCTTCTTCATTTATTTCTATGTCGTGATAGTGTAAACCATCGTTACCGTTTTGGCCTACAATATTCATTCTATTAAGCATAGCTTCTTCTATTTCATCTTGTAAACAATGTCTAGCTGATTCTAAGTATAGTATTGCGTCCATTAATTCTTCTTGTACATCAACAATAAATCTGCTAAGATCTTTTTTTTGACCTTCGATCTCTTGCATCATTGTAGCTCCATATTTCTTTTGACCTATTAAGCTACGTTCGTCCATCTTCCTTAGTACGTTTTGTACTATCTTATCTTGTGTTTTAATCTGCATCTTTTACAAAAGTTCCGTTAATCATTTTACCTGTTCTTGCTGCTATCTCTGTGTAAGCAGCGTCAATACAGTCTTCAATTTCAAAGCCTTCTTGATAAGCTAGGTTAGTTAATACAACAACCATATCACCTATAGCGTCTTGTATTTCTGGTTTATCTTTTTTAAGCAATGCTTGAGCAAGTTCACCAGCTTCTTCCATAAGCTTAACATACTGCGTGTGTGAGTTACCTGTTTGATATATGCCTCTTTCCGCAGCCCAACTACGTATTAAATCAAATCTTTCAATTGTAGTGTCAGGTGTATGTGTTGGATTAAAAAATGCTTCGTAGAAAGCTTTATTATAAATATAAGATCTATTGTTGTTGTACATAGATTCTTTCGCGTTAGCCATTATCCACGGTATGTTTTCTTTTGTTATTTCAAACTGGCCAAAACTTGTTTTCCAATTTAAACCTATATTATCGCTTAATCTACCTTTTAATTTATTAAGAGGTACAGGGAATGTTGAGGTTTGTTCTGTTGCGTTTATTTTCATTTTATTAAATAAGTTTTTATATAATTTTCTGTCGACTTTATAGCCGTAAGACTTTTGAAGTTCTATTTCACGGTCTGATATATACTCTATATCGTCTGACTGTTCAAGAACTTCATACTCATTCTCCTTATAACCTTGCATAAGGGTAACCCGTGTATTAAGATTACGTGTAACACCAATCTTTTTACCTGGTATGTGGTATAAATAATACATATTTTTTATAGTTTATTGTTATACAAATGCATGTTATGTGCGTGATGGTAATACCAGCCTATTTCTAAATTAAGACGTCTAGCTATTAGTTTTTGTAATGATGAAAATTGATACTGATCATTACAGAAACCGTACCAGATGTCATTAGAACGCATGTAGACAGACATACAAAGCTTATCGTTTATAATTGTAAACTGAACTGCGTACGTACATGGCGTGTCTTTCTTATATTTATCATATTCTTTACCATCGTATATACTTATCGCTGCATGTCTAGTATTTTTATTTGTTTTTAATTTAGCGCAAACATAATCTATTTGACAACTTCGTTTCCATTGATAACCATAGTTAGAGTTTACTTTTCTATCGCCATCAGCCATTCGCTCCCATATTGGTGGTATTTTACCGTAAAGTTCGCCTAGCTTGTCAATACTAGGATCACCTGATAAATACCATTGCCATTCAGCTTCAGCATATTCTAAGCTCCAGTTACGCTCTTTGTTAGTAATATGATTTTGTGTAGGGTTTTCTATATAAAAACCACAATTAAACAAAGCTTTAGTATCATCAAAATCTTCACCATATCTAATAGCTTGATCTAACAAAAACTCATATGCTTCATTTGCGTTTTTAAATCTTGTGTTTATCATAATAATATTTATAGTATTTAAATATTGTCTCCCACAACTCTCTTGGGTTGAAAGCCTGAGGTGATCTATTTATTTTTTTGTTTATCTCTATATCTATATACCACCAAGCAAAGTTTTCTTTACAAAATGGCGATATATATATTCCATTGTTAATACACCAATGATAAGCTTTAAATTCATCAGGTGAATATTGATATTCTACTGATTTCTTTTTTACTCCCATGGCATTGGCTCGTCATTAGATATAGGTTCATGAGGTATAAAACAACCAGACTTTGGTTCCCATTTAAAATGTGCTTCAGCTCCATTTTCACCTAAGTTTTGAAACTTAACTTTAAGAACTTTAGCTTTAACTGTTCTAGCTTCATAATCTCTATGAACTAATATACCATGATAACTAGCATCGTACCATTCACCACCACCTTTAATATTATACATTGTAGGCTCTTCCATTTTACCGTCTTTGTCTTTATACATTTTAGTTGGGTGAGCAACAACAAATACTAATACATCAAACTTCTTAGCAAAGACTTCTATCTTTGTTAAGTATTCCATAGTGTATCTATTAACGTCTTCTGTTTTACAGTCTATGTCTCTTACTTTATTAAACGGATCAATAACTAAACATTTAATACCTTTACGCTTAACAAGTTCTGCGCCTTTTCTAAGTACAGACTCTAACGTATAGCGCTCCATGTCAATATGAAAGTAATTAGTATTACAGTGATCTGCTATTTGATTCCATTTTTCGCTATGTATATCAGCTGACGTTGGCATGCCTTCCCAAGTCTTACGCATTAACTTATGCGCATGTAAATACGTAGGAGCATTTTCTGGTGATGCAAAAGCTGTTTTCCAACCATAGTTACGATTGTAACCTACAACCATCTGATCAACAAAATCAGACTTACCGCTACTAGGTATACCAGTAACAGTAATAAACTGACCGGTGTACGTGCTAAATATGTCATCAAAGTTTTCCAAGCCGACTTGATATCCTTTCTTAAAACCGTTGCGTACAAAGTCTGTAACTTCGTCTTCGATGTCTTTAAAGGTTGTAACGTTTTCAAGCGGTACTGGTCGTGATTGAGAAATACGCTCTGCCAGTTTTTGTTTTCCATATTTTAAAAGGTATTCATTAGCATCTTTACAATCATCAAACGACGCTAGATAACAAACTTCAGCTCCAAGTCTACGGACTAATTCTGATTGTAGTGCTTGACCTGCTTCATCTGAGTCAACAGCTAATATTACTTTTTCTTTATCTTCAAAATAATCTATACAATTATCAAGATAATCAAGATTATTTGAATTTAATGTTGCACCATTAGGGACTGATATACTATTAGGTATACCAGCCTCATGTAGTGCTAACACATCCATTTCACCTTCGGTTATAATACAATATTCATAACCTACTATGCTATTTATATTATAGAATACTTTTTCAGCACCCTTATATAATTTAAAGTTTTTTCTACCATCGCGATACTTAATATTAATAAGTTGATCACCCATGAAATAGTTGAACTTTATAGCGTTCTCGGTTTTACCGGTCTGAGGCATATACTCAGAGCCTTGAGTAACTTTACAGTCAAGCAAGGTCTCTGGTGATATTCCTCTAGTTTCAAACCATTTCAATACTTTGTCATCTGCTAGTTCCGGATATTCAGGATCTGGTTGTACAGGTCTAGCGTATTCTTTTTCACTAGCTCCTTTACGTTGATAACTATGTAACTGAAATGAAGTGTTACAATTATGACAAGTTCCGAGACCACGTTCCCAATCATAAGACGCACATTTTGCCTTTTGATTTTTAGGTTTTCTATCATGAGAACATAAAGGGCATATACCCTGTTTCTTACCCTCTTCAAGCTTATATTGATTGAAATCATCAATCAAGAATCCATTGATCTCTGTTGTCTGCATTTAATTTAATTAAAATGGTAAATCATCTGCCGGTGCTGCAGCCGGCGCTGCTTTTGGTTGGTCTTGTCTTGGAGCTGCGGCAACATTATCACCGTTCGTCCATACAACTTGAACATTACCTAAGTACGTTTTAGCTACTTTAGCTTCACGTTCTTCTTTTGTCTGTGCAATTACCACAGGTCCTTGATTACCGAATTGATCCGGCTCGTCATTTAAGGTTATAGTAATTGGCAAGTACTTACCTTTCTTACCATCGATAACTTTTGATTTATCTATGTTAGTAAGGTTTATACTACATTTAATTATACTAGCCATATTATACGTAATTATTTATTTGATTAAACATTCTTTGCATTTGGTCTTTAGTAGCGTTTGTATTTCTACGCATGTTATCTACTGCTTTAACGTGGTTTTGTCCTGTGTAAAAATTATTTACATTAGTTTCAATTCCTGTTACTGTACAAATTTTTGTTTGGTTTTTTCTGGTTCTTGCCATAATTAAAGGGTTTTGTTAATAAAATATTGTGTAGGATCAAAGCCTTCAGACTTATAAAATAACTCATAAGCCTGTACTGCTCTTTCGACTTTGTCCTTACCACGTTCGTAAAATTCTGGTGAGCAGTCAAATATACCTATTTGATGTGTATTTTTATCTATAACAATAAAAATCATTTCATAACCAAATAGTTTACTATAAATATAAGCTTGACTATCGTAATTGTACTTGGATGCTGAATATCTAAATTTATTAAGATCTGCTGTCGTCTTTAAATCAATGATCAGCTTTTCATTGTGGTTTATTATATCTGCCTTACCTTTCCATAGTTGACCTTCAAGCTCTGTTATACCTGGTGTTTCATATTCTGTGTTTGTATCACGTATCAAGCCTTTACATATATCATTAGCTAACATTTTTTCTGTCATTAACTCTATTGTATCAACTTCGTGTTGCAATAAACATAGTTCGCCACCTGATATCTCTTTGTATGCTTTAGTATTTCTAGTTGTTGCTTCTATTATCTTAAACTTATTAAGCTTTTCTGGCTCTAATATAGCTGTGTGAAAATATCCGCCAACTAGAAAAGCAGGTCGCGGTGCTTGCTGCTTTCCTAAAGCCAAAGGATTTGTAAGCAAAGTACTGATGTCAGAATTACTTAGATATTTCTTACCGAAAGATCCATAATAATGCTCGTCATCACGTAGCTTTTCAATTGCTTTTTCTTTGTTCATATTATAGTGTATTTAGTGCGCCTTCTACTTCTTGAGAAAGAGCATACTTGGCTTTAATAGCCGATACTTTACCACCTGCTTTTATGTAGTCCTGGGCTTTACTAAAAGCTGGATCTTTTGTTGAGGTTAAAGTTGGTTTTTTTGGCGTAAATTTCTTTTTGCCATGATCATTTGTAGCGTCACTATCTGCAGTATCATCAATTAAGAATAAATTACCTAATGCGTATTTTTTAGCATACGAAGATGCTGAACCAAATTGCTGAGGTGTTTGCATGCCTTTTTGATTTAAGTCTACACCAACTATAGCTGTAGCTTGTATAGCATTTTCGCCATCGGATACAGTTGCAGTTGTTTGCATTATAGGCATATTGTGGTTATCGATTAGTTCTTCATTAATCGTTACCGATACTCCTAATTCTAATAAAAAGGGTTTTGTTGCTTCTAGGATGTCTTCGGCTGATCTGAAGTTGTACTTGCCGAAGGAGTTAAATCTACTTTTTTTCGATTTGAACTTTGTTTGAATTGTCGCTAATTTTTCGTTTATAGTCATTCGTTTGTGTTTAAATTGCTTATTATTATAATTACATGTTTAATTGTTTGTTTACATTTTTCACTCTACTTAACTTACACTATATCAAGTACTTGCGAGTGATCTACATTGTCTATTAGTTTTTGTACAGCTTGTTTTTTTAGTTCAGAAACACGTACATAAGCGCTGACACCATTTATTTTTAAATGATCAGCTATTTCTCTTGCAGAGTGCTTATTACAATCTAAACCGTAGCTTAGTCTTAATGCTTCATACTCATTATAGTTTAAATATTTTTGCATTAAACCTTTTAGATATACGTTAAGTAACTGTATATTGTAAGGTTCTGATTTGTCGGCTATTTGATACATCATATTCTCTTCGTCATCGTTTGTAACTTGAGCGTCAATACTTAAAAATACAGAGTTAAAAAACAGTTCAACCATTTTTTTATCTTTAGGGTTTTTACGTATTTCATTTAGCTTATGCTCTGGTATACGCATATCGCCGCGAGCCATATCAATTCTACGTCTAATATTACCTTTAATTCTTTTACTAAAAAATGATTTTAATGTTTTCTCTATATCTTCTGATTCATTTAACATTTCCCAGTCAAGCTTATCTACAGCTTTAATTAACCCTTCGTTACCTATTTGAAGTAAGTCATTAATACTTAAAACACCTGACGCTTGTTGTGTAGTTGAAAACTTACGCGCTAGGTTTTCTACAAGAGGCATAAACTTAACGATGAGTTGATCTCTACTGTATTCATTCCATGTTAAACCTTCCATGTTTGCTATAGAAGTCTTTACATCGTTTTTATATCTTATGTAGTTTTGTATGTTATATTTTTTCATATTTTTCTAGCTTTTCAAATGCTTGTGACATTAGTTCGTTATCAGCGTAGTATATATTACCTATACTTGCCATCCATTCGTTAAAATCTTTAATCATATTTCTTGATTTAATATTGCTTTTTCTTTTCTTAAACAATCGTTTAAATTACGTTGTATAGTTCTAGTAGAACAGTTTAATAAACCAGCTATTCTACCCCATGTTATTGTTTTACCCATATCGTTTAGATCTAGCATGCATTGATAAATTGCTTCACCATCTACACGACTAGATCTACCGATAAGCTTGCCAACGATACTCATCTTTTCGTTAGCAGTTAATCCGCTATAGTCTTTAAATATTATCTTACGTATTTTGTTTACAGGTGGTTCGCCACCATTTTTAAACACATCATCTATCATAGCTTGTAGCTTTTTATCACTTATAAAAAATGTTACAAAACCATTTTCTTTGTTAGCTATAAATTCATATACATGCGTAGGTAATAAACCTCTATCTTGATTAAGATAATATAAAACATAAAAATGCCACTTCAAAGATTTATATGTTGTAATCTTTGCTTTACTACGAAACAAATGATAACATTCATATGTACCATCTTCATAGTAACTATACAATGAGGTTTCGATCGTAGGTTTATCATTAACAGGATCTTTCCTGTAATTTATTCTACGATCATTTAACCATTTTATGTTTCTGTCTTGTGACATTAGCTATTTACTTTAATACCTTTACGGGCTTTTGTCACCCTTGGTTTAATAAAATTTTTAATTTTAGTTCTTGTGTTAAAAACATCTGTTTCAACTAAATGTTTGTATAATTTTCTTCTTGTCATCTGGTCTAAATATTAATTGTTCATCTTTTGCGGCTATTGTATACTTTTCTTGCTCATAATAATTCCAATAAGCTGTAATGCTACAACCTGGAACCTTATATTGTTCAGGCATACACTGTGGAGGCTCGTTAAATTCACCGCCTAACGGCATGCCAACAGGACAATTTTTTAGTGCATCAAAACATTTTTTTATACTTAAATGTGTCTTTTTGTAACGCTTAGTATATTCGTTGCCTAGCGCCAACATATGATGAAACAACCAGTAGTATTGTTTACTGTTTTGCCTACACCATATAGTTGACGGGTGATTATAATGCGCTTTCTTGTAAGGTACGTAATCATTATCATAATTGCATTCTTCTGCATAATGATGATGTGCCGTACAAAGCATTTGGGCTGATTCTAAGATCATTTTAACCACGTGCTTGTTGTATTGTATCTGCGCAGCTTTTATAGGGTCTGAGTCTAAATAAAATATATTCATTAGTATCTTCGTTTGCTTATTCTGTTATAATGAGCATCTAATAATAAGTGTACTACTTCTTCGCTTATCATGTTGTCGTTATATAATTGGTATATTAACTTACTCATAGTTACGCAAACATTTAAACATTGGGTGTCTGTAGTTACCTGATTTAGTACGTTCGAAGTACGTAAAAGTAGCAACTTCACCTATGTAATCGTGAATATTATCTTGAATTTTAGCTAGATCTTTGTAAGTAAATCCTTTACCTGGAGGACAACCAAACTCTACACCTTTTTCGTCTTGCATTAAGAACTTGCCTAGTGTACCTTTACGTTTGCCTTTACCTGCTTCGTAACCTACAATAACAGCTTCTGCATCATGAAAGTCTTTGAATTTTTGCAAGTTGTAAGATCTCTTGCATTGATATGGAGCATCTAAACGTAATATAGAGCCTTCGTAGCCTTTTTCTAAAAAACTCTGGTGCTTCAAGTTAGCATGACCGTTAGATGTAATTTGCCATGTTGGAACGTATTTAACACAATAAGAATAAAAGTCACTTACACTTAAGTTAGACATTCTACGTGAATACGGTTCATTGCCGTGAGCATAATCATAACAATGAAATTGTACTAGTTTTTTAGCTTTAGAACGCATATAACTAGTTGGTTTTTGAGTTCTAACTAGAGATATAATTTGTTCGAAGTCATCGCGTAAATCATGGTTGTACAATTCACCGTCAAGTATCATATCAGGGTGCATGTCAAACCAAGGTTTAAGCTCTTTTAGTATATGTCTTATATTAAGCCAAGGTTTTCCTGTTCTTGAATAAGCTATTACTTTTCCTTTTTCGTCGAGTTGTATCAAGCACCTTACACCGTCTAGTTTTGGTTGCATAAACACTTTCTCGGACCAGTCGACATCTTTATTGCCTACTTTGTATGCGAGCATTGGTTTTATCATTTATTTATAATTTTTAAGTTTATTTTCTATTATTTTTATTTTTTGTTGTAATTCTGTGCATTTTTCATAGTTTTCGCGTTGTAACTCGAAATCTAGTTGAGTCATTGTTGAAGCTAATTCTGCAAGTAAATCTTCTTCACTATTAGAGCTAGTTGGTATCACAAATGTATCCGCATGGTACATTAACTCTGATAAAACTAACTCAGCAACACGCTGTGATATTTGTTCTATTTCTTTTTCAGTCATTTATACTAAATTTATTATATTCTGTTTTAGGGTTTTCATATTTCTCTATAATTTTATGTATAGGTAATACAAATACATTTTTACCTTCATATTGATTGTAACAACTAACCCAAACGTCTGGTTTACCTGTCCATATTATATAAGTGTACTGATGATCAATACTTTCAACACTTGGGTATAAATACTGAGAGTTATAATGAAAGTCTTTAACAAGATGAGACGCTATTCTAGACGGATCACCGAAGTTAGTAAAACCTTGATCGTCTTGCATGTGTTTAACCCATTTTGCTATCATTACACCTTGCCATTCAGGATAACCGTCATGATGTAAATACATATTTACATAGCTATTGTCAGCTATTTCAGATGGATTAATTGCAAAACCATCAACGTATTTAGATGAAATATCTCTAGGTACTACCATTGTTAAATTTCTAGTGCTCATCATCAACTTTTTCAAATTCAAAACCTTCTTCTACTAACTCGTCTTCAACTTCTTGTTTCATATCATTCACATACTCGTCGTATACTGCTCTAACAGCATCTTGTACATAATACTCTTCAAGATCTTCTACATATATAAGTTCATTATAATCTGTCATAGCTTCTACTAGTTTTTCTGATAAATCATTATCATAGTAGTGTACATCTTCACCTATACATACATTTCTACCATCACCACTTGTTGTAACCCATACTTCATAGCCATCAGCTGTGGTTTCACAGTATATACTATAGTCTGGTGTATTGTTCCAGTTATCTGTTAGCTGAAAATCGTAGTGTTTTTGTATTACTCTTAAAGCTTCATCGTGTTCAATATCAAATCTTACACCACGTGCTTCTAATCTTTCATCGATTAGTTCTTCTGTTATTAGTTTTTTATTTACCATTTTTTTATCATTTTTATATTTTTCTTCTTCTTGCATTTCATGCCATTTTTTTACTGAATCACTCATAGTCTTTAGATATTAAAATGTTATCACCATATTTAAAATCCCATGCAGAAACTTTCATAAATTCAAGGTTGGAAAATGTATATAACGAGCTAACGTCACTAATTTTTAATTCATTGTAAAATGTAGTGCTTGAAAATGCTTCAACTATACTGTCGATAGAAGCTTTGTATTTGTCGTTTTCAGAGGAATGTAATGCCTCTTTGATCTCAGGCTTTAGCCTTTCGTAAATTGTAAGTCTTGTCATTGTTTTTATTATATTATCTGTTAGTGTTCGTGTTTTGTTTGTAAATTAATAGCCATTAATACCTTCGTCTTCGATTATAGCTTCTACATCTTGCCAATGATACCAATCCATTTCTAGCTCTGTCATTGTTTGCTTGATCTCATTTACTTTCTTTTGTTTGCCATTTCTATCACCGACCATATAGCCGCCAACAAATAGCACGCACGCTAATGCGATTACTTTTTTTCTGTTCATAGTTTATGTATTTAAAAATTAGTGGAGGTGGACAGAATCGA
>Ga0181422_1000130_pt1 | contig 22958 bp, 13 predicted proteins | sample 45SPOviralmetaG_FD_130147 | JGI IMG/M metagenome (GOLD analysis project Ga0181422, IMG submission 130147) | Marine viral communities from the oligotrophic San Pedro Time Series (SPOT) site, San Pedro Channel, CA, USA - 45 SPOT_SRF_2013-07-18 | ecosystem: Environmental > Aquatic > Marine > Strait...
CCCTTCCATGACCTCCTGTCCGTGGATGCGGGCGGGTATGATGTGCTCCTGTCCGGCGATGACCTTCGCTTGGACGCTGGAACAACGGTTGTCATCTCGGCTTGGGACTTAACGTTCGTTGGCGATGTCTACCTGCAAACCAGAACGATGCATGACCGTTATCTTGCCGGAAGCGTGGGCGTTCAATTCATTGATGGTGGCGCTCTTCAGTCCGTCGACGCACCGCAATCGCTGACATGGCAAGTGCCATCGGCGCTCGAAGGGCAGGAATTGTTGCTGGTGGTGGACAACACCGATACTCCACTCGGCGGCGGGAACGGGACTGAGGCGCTCCGCATCAGTGTCAGGTTAGAATTAGCACCGCCGTTGACCCCATTCGTTACGGATGAACAGATGGCCACTGTTTCCTTGGGGGATTCGCTTTCCTTGAACGCTTCCTCAACACCCAACCGTCTCGGTCAACAAGGCACCTTTTCATGGGATTATGATGCTTCAGTGGATAGCGACAATGACGGAAACCCGACCAATGATGTTGATGCCACTGGGGTTGTTGTGACTCCTTCCTGGTCTCTTCCTGGCGAGAAAACCGTCTCTGTTGTGATGACTGCTCCCTCTGGACAACAAGCTTCCTCCACCTACACGATTACCGTCCAAGATGTCACTCCGCCCGTGGCTCGGATTCAATCCAACGGCACACTGATTGCAGGTGGGTGGCGCATTGACGTCAACAACGCCATCCAACTTTACTGCACGTCAAGCACCGACGACCATCGTGTAGACTCGTGTGATTGGACCATCGATGGCCAGGAAACAACCAACGTTTCCACGCTCACGCTCACTCCCGATGAAATTCGGTTGTATGAGGTGTCTCTCACGGTTAAGGATGCGAGTGGAAACCTTGGTTCGGTTTCTGCTCTCATAAATTCAGTTGACCCAACGGTCCCGAGGTTTGACCCCTCGGGCTTGCCTAATTTCCCAACCAAAGCCACCGAAGGTGATGTGATTTCGCTTGAAGTCGCGGTGTTTGATGACTTCGATGACAACGCCACACTTCGTGTTCATTGGGATCTTCAACCGGAGAAAGACACCGACGGAAACGGTGTGCTCACCGACGACCCAGATCGTGTGGGTTTGAACCCAACCATTACGTTTGACAGCCCCGGATCGAAGGATATCGTCGTCACGGTCTTTGACAATTCAAACAATTCCGCCAATTACGCCTTTTCCATCGACATCGCTGCTGCACCAGCCTCAACCAGTTCGCCATCCTATGTTTTCATCGCCCTCCTCATTGTGCTCGTGCTTGCAGGTGCAGGACTTGTTGGGTTCCAAACCGTCCAGCGAAACCGGGGATTCAATCTCCTCATCGGAAAGGGATTGAGCAGCGATGAAGCCCGCGCTCACATGGCGGGCGTAGCGCAACAGAGCAAGCTCGGTTTCTTTTCAAAGCCTGAGGATTATGCTGGTGTTGAGATGGGTGAAGCTGTTTCTGGGGAAGAACGCCGGGCGGCCCAAGCCAAGGCCGAAATGGAAGCCATCTATGGTTCATCAAACCAAGCGGACGTGAACGCTGGTTTTGCTCCGCCAAGCACCGTCCAAGTTTCGATGTCGCAGGCCAGCAGTCAAGCGGCCGCTGAGGCAGCCGCCATGTTCAATGATGATGACAGCTCCTATGACCAACCGATAGACGACATCGTCGAAACCATCGCAGGGGCTTCAGCCGTTGCCATTGAGATGCCTGCTGCAAGCACAACTCCAGCTTCGCTTACGACGGCTTCCTCCGGTGCAGTGGCTCTTCCATCGGATGTCCCGGCGAGTCCCGCCGTGCCCGAAGAAACCGCTGCTGTGGCGGTGCCTGTTTCGCTTCCTGAAACCGTTGAAGTTGCGCAAAACCCCTCGGAACCGACTCCTCCTCTGCAGGCTCCTCCGATGCTCCCCTCCTCTCAATCGGTTCGCCATACCTGCACATCGTGCAACGCTGTGTTTGAAATCGACATACCAGCAGGGCTACAGCAAGCAATTGTCGCGTGCCCCGCTTGCGCCTCTGACCAAACCATTGATTCGAACGGTTGAACCACGGCACATGAAGCCGGGTTTGTTGAATCAATTTGGCGAATGCTTCTCAAAGGAGGAGCCCTGACGAAGCGATATGGATGAGCCCGCGCTACGCCTCTTGCGGGTTGGTCTTCCACAACCAAACCGTGGCGGGCGAATGGCGGTCTTGCTTGTCGGACTCATGCTCTTTTCCATGATGCCCCCTGTTTCAGGCGACGTGACAGTGGCCCGAGATGACTTTGGCGTCCTCGATGCATTTGCTTCTACCCTTGAAGACCGTGCAGCAGAAGACGAGTCGCTTGTTGCGCTTCAAGGAGCGCAATCTGCTTTCGCTTTGGTCGATGCCTCCAAGCGACCGGTCCAGGCTGGCGACGCTTTGGCTGACGCTGAAAACGTGTTAAATCAAGTTGAACTTCGTGACACATCACCTTTCGAAGAAGACCATCCGAGGCCGTATGAATTTCTGACCGATGTTGCTACCCACCCGGATGCATGGCCCTACAACCTCTGGCAGACGCTCTTTTCCGTAGAAAACCTCGGCATTGACAACCTGCTCGGTATCGGCATCAACACCTACGCTGTTTACGTGAATTTTTCATCTCGAAACAACGGACCATCCTACGAAGCCTGGGATCGAGGAACGTTTACTGGTGAGTTGTTGGTAGGTACCGATTTGGTCTTGTTTGAAAATTACATTGACATTGATGGGGACGGTTCCGACGACCTTTCGGTTGGTTTGACGCTTGAAGGACTGACCACCCTCGGCGAAGGCTTCGGCATTGAGACGGGGAACAATCCCATTCCCGGTGCACCTGGTGGTTTTCCTACCGAGTTATGGATACGACCAACCTTCCAGTGGGCCGTGAATGCGCTCAACATCAATGACCCACTGTGGAATGAACTTGAGCACCTTGAAGTCACCCTCATGAAAGGTCTCGCCTTTGACATCACGCTCTCAAACTCAGAATCCTACGCCATCGTGGTGGACACTCGGTTTACCCAACCTCCCTCCGAAGTGACCTTGGGCGTTGGCATTGAACGAATTTCATTCGACATCAGCAGCGCCGTCGCTTTGCCCGGAGAATTCCTTGCCTCGCTTCTGCTGGGCGCGGTGAACTCCAGCGATTTATCGCTGACCGGAATCACAGCCCCTTATGCTGTCCGTTTGAACAACCCGAATGCACCGGGGGGGACCGACCAGACCGATTGCAGTGAGACCTTGAACTATGATCCTGAAACGGACTACGATACAAACAGCAGGGATCACAAATGCGGCATTGGCATTGGCGTGGGGTATGTTCGCTTCGGAGAAGTCCAGCCCGACCAGTCAATTGACATTCTCGAATACGCCTATCTTGATGTCGGGTTTCACCCTGAGGAAGGGAACACCATCATCCCCAGCGAAATTGATTTGACACTGCGCAACGACAACCTTGGCGACAACAGTTTTGACACCATCGAGATTTACTCGGACGTCGGAACAGATGTCTACATTCACTACTTCGAGGACAGGTCGAACGTTCCCGAAGGAGACGACCCGTTTGGAAACATCACCGACTCACGCTTGTGGATTCGAGGCCTGCCTTCGGGGAGCCTCCACCCGGATGAAATTGCCGCCATCTTCACCACCATGGGTGAAGCGCCGGGTTCGGTAAATTTGCCCGGAGAAATACCGGACCGGCTTTCGTTGATGATCGCCATCAAGAATTTCTCGGCCGATAACAGCAACAACGTCAACGACCCCACTCTTCCACTCAATCCCGCTGAACCGCCCAACACGTTGTTGTTGATTGCAGGGACGTCGGCGATAAAGGAGTTCAATTACGCTTCAACCTTCAAACGAGGGGGCTATTCCGGTGATAGTTCTTCCATGGTCGTGCAAATCGAAGACCTTCCCCGCGTCATCGTCATCCAAGGCAGTTTCTTGCTCAGTTCAACCGGCGTAAATCGGGTAAATTTCGATAACCCCAACCTCAACACCATCGCTCAATTCTTTGACAACGCATTGCTTACGGTGGTGGAAATTGTTCTTGACATTGGGTCCATTCTCAACGGCTTACCCACCGCTGTCGTCGGAACGGCGGGCTCCACCGGTGGCGTGATTGACATCCAGTGTTTCAACCAAGTCAAGAAGAGTCTACCGACCAGCAATCGCGAATCAATGGAGATTGGTCACATGCAATTTGCCCTTGCCAGCAGCCCGCAACCGTGGCTGCCAGACATGGACCACATTTTGCTCTCAGAAGATACGGACAGCGCCATCGTCGACGGGCGCCTCGGCCCGGTTGACCCCTTGGTTCCTGTTGCCATGAGCATGCGAATCGGCGGCATATCGGAGGTGCGCCACGCTTTCGACCCGATCAACGAAATTCGAGACATGCAACTGGATGGCTCGGCAAGTGGCTCGTTGTTAATCGGCCACATCAAGCACCAAAGTGGCGATATGTCCAGTGCCATCAAGCAGTCTGCTATGGTTTCCAATCGCCCAGCGCAATTCAACATCCTGCAGCAAGCCGAATCCCTCCAATATCAGGCGAGTGAGCCCATTGGGACCATCACCTACGGCGGCCAATCAGGAGAACAACGCAACGCAATCCGGCTCTCTGGTCTTCCATCCGAGTTTACGCTTGTGTTGGGCGACACGGTGGGTTATGTGGCTGATGGACCGATGGAGAGCATTCAGGTTCAGATGACGAATGCGAGCACGCCTTTGACGATGGACGGCGACCACGTTCGATTTTGGGTGGACGAAGACACCGCAGAAGCGAGCCTCAGCATGAAACTTTCAGACATCACGTCCATCGAACGGCTTAGCCCGCTCATCCCCGGCTCCACTGGTCCGGAAGGCAACTCTGAGGTTCGATTGGTGCGCAGTTCATCTTCTCCGTTCAGCGTCTCATTCGAAGACGCCTCGACCCATTCAAACCGTTTCCTTGGCTTGAACGGACAGGTTTACTTCGACCCTCTTCCGGCGAATATCTCGCTCACGTTGCCATCCGATGTGGATTCAGAAGGGCTCGAACTTCCAACGTTCGGGGAAGAAGAAGGCATCGAAGCCCTCTCGTTTTTCCTTGGTGATCTCGTTGACTTTGGTAGCGTTGTGAACGATTTCGTCCATGCACTGACCGTGAACGTCGGTGGAGATATAGGTGAGAGCGAAAACATGAGCCTGGGTCTGGATTTGTTTACTGGCGAAGCGTTCAACATGACCGTTGACCTCAAGAAAGGGTCCAACCTTGAATCAGAACCCGATTGGATGCACGGTCTCGGGGTGGAAGCGCTTGAACAAACTCGGCTTGAAGCGAACTTATCTCGCTTGCCAACCTTCACCGCCACCACCCGTGGGCCAATGGAGGAAATCCTCCATGATGGCCGAATCGATGCCACCGAACGGACTCAAGCATTGACCATCCTCAAGTCGATCAACATCACTTCAGCGGAAGCCTTGGTGGACGCACTGGAAGACGGCCGGGTCAGCGATAACGAGATGGCCGAGGTAAACCTTAGCCAACTCGCCGATGAGGGATTGACTTTGCAAGATATGAGGGCTTGGCATCTTCGAGCGTGGATGCCCTCTCTACCAGCTGGGAAAATCGAAGTGGTGTACGATTTCAGAATGCTTGCTGGCGTACCCACCTATGAAATCGACCTCAAGATGTCTCAATGGCAACCGATGTACCCACAATTAACCATCATCGCTAACGGGTTGGACGGTCAAGACGTGGAACTCTTCATGGATGGCCTCGACACCACCATGCCACGAAACGTCGAAGTCAACGCCCTTTTCTCAACCCAAGAAAACCTGACCGTTCCGAGGGTTGCTGTGGATATGTTCTACGATGCCGGCGTCCGACTCAAATCGGCGCATGCTATTCTCATTGACCACAACGCACTCACCCGGGTTGAGGCGCTGGTGGTGGGTATTCCACAGTCCACGGATGTTTCGGCCGTCATTGGAGATGTGCTGATCCTTGACCTCGTCGTGCCCGAAATTTATCGAATCAACGGCCATTCTGCCGATTCCTTGATGCTCAAACAATTGCGCTACATCGACGGGTTTTGGTACCCTTCCACAGCCTTCATGCGAGACTTGCCCGGCGAGATGCACCTTGCCACCGAACCAGACACTCGGTTTGACATCCGAAAGCAAACGTCCTTCCAAGGCATGCGAACGCTCGATTATTCGTCAAACACGAACGACATGGACCTCTACTTAGAGGCCAGTGGGCGGGCCATTGAAGCCAAAGGAGACGTGCTGATGCTCGCCGAAGACTTGCCGACCCGCTTCGTCTTGGAATTAACCGAGGATTTCGGCATGCGCGTTGAATCGTCAGGTTCGGGTGTCAAGAAAGTGTACGTACGCCAAACCGACGTTCCTGCCATGCCAGGCGTGACCATTGAACGGGTGGAAGTGGTTGGTCAAAATCTCAAGGGAGCAACCATCCATATCCACACGTTGCCAGGCGAGTATCCCGTCATCGTCATCGATGACATCACCGACGGTCGCTTGGTCGCCACGGCTGAAGCCTATGTGCAACCAGGGGTCATCGAGCCGTGGCTGAGTCCGATTTTCGGAAACTTCGAAATGGAGGGCAGAGCCGTTCTTTTGGATGCTCAATTCACGGGTATTGTGCCCACTGCATCCTCGGTTGGTGTCAACGGAATTGTCACCGATCTTTCTCTTGTGGGGTCGCTCTCGGGCGAGTTTGTTGAAACTCGCCACATCATGGTGATCGACCCCATCAGTTCTGCGCTTGCCAGCGGTTTGGCCATGATTTTCGGGTGATGGATGATGTCTGAACCAACGGCCGATGAATTGCGACAGGGCGGTTCCCCCATGGAGGGGCAAGAGTTCGAAGACTGGGAGGCTGAACAAGAGGCTGCAAAGTTACTGACGGCTCTCAAGCGGGAGGTCACACCGGCGAGGGTGGCGATGGCTGGGGCGGTGTTGTTCATGCTCATTACGTTGGCTTTGAGCGGCTGGTATTGGCTTCTTCCAAGGGATGCGGTCACCGTTGAAACCCATTACATGCAACGGGGCGGGCATCTGATGATGACCGAACTGCACAACGACGGTAGCCGGGACATCACCGATGTGGTCTTGGAAATCGAGTTCCAAACGGCAGATGGCGAATTCATTGAGGGCATGTCCCTTGAACTCGATGTTTTGGAAGGCCACGCTTCAATTTCTGGCGATGATTTGGAAATGATGGTCATCGGCCATACAGTGTGGGACGATTACAACATCGTCATTGAACTTGGGTACCGAGATTACACCGGTCAACTGCGACAAAGCGATGCCTTCGTTCATGAAGTGGGCGAATGGTCTCAAGAAATTTTCATCGATAAAGCTGAGCGGCATATCTGGCCATTGGATTGAGTCTTGTTTAGACAAGCAGACCGAACGGATAAAGGACAGGAGCAAGAGGCCATTCTATGGCTGGAGTTTCCAACCGCCTCTCCGCAGGTGTGTTCGTTTTCCTCCTCCTGTTCTCAACCTCGAGTTCCCTGCTTACTCCGCAAGGGGCTGGGGAGAACGAAGCGTCGACCTTCAACCCCGATTGGGTTCGCTTCGAGGTCAGCGATGATGTCTACCGAGATGCCATTGGCGTGATGGATGAACGTTTGACGGGCGAATCCCGCGACCCCCTCGCCATTACACCCCTCGGAACGTTTGACATGACTGGCCTCATCTTGGAAAGGCCAGTGCCAGAATCGTTTTTGGAACCACGGTTCGACGTACTCATGCTCATCGTCTCAAACGACATGCGCTTCCACGATGTACGGCTGGAGCTTGAACAGGTCCCAGGTCTGGCGGTTCGAGAATTCATCTCCCCTTCAGGTCTAATGGTTCAAGGCACCCCTGAGGCCCTTCAAGAGGCGGAACTTCACGATGCTGTTCTCATCAGCCATGCCGTGCCAATTGGGATGTTTCTTCATGCAGACTTGATGGACCTCGTTTTGTTGAATGAGGGCGAATCTGCAATGGGTGACCTCTTGCTTCGTCTCGACGGTTGGCGGGACGCTGCAGGCCCTCTTGATGCCGTCTCACTGACCGACCGCTCGGGCTTTACTTTGGAACAGGATCTCGGCGAAGTCGCAAGGCAGACGTTTGTTGATTCCAAGGCATGGGATGTTGGACGCTATGAGGGAAAACTTGCCTCAGATGACCTCCCCTCCTTGCTCTTGCAACCATCCGTCATGCAATTGCGCCCTGACCCTGCCTTTGCTGCGTTCAACGATCAGTCTCGTGGCCACATGAAAGCGAGCACGATGACGACGTACTTCACCACCGATTTGGACGGCTCCGGTCAGATCGTGGCCGTGGCCGATTCGGGGCTCGATGAGGACCATGGGGACTTTGGAACTCGCGTGGTGGGCAACTACGACGTCATCGGCGATGGCTCAACCGCCGACAAGCACTCCGGCCATGGCACCCACGTCGCTTGCACCGTTTTGGGCGACGGTTTCCGCGGTGGATATGGAGGAGTTGCCCAAGCGGCTGACCTCTACTTCCAAGCCATGGAAAACGACAACACAGGAAATTTCCAATCACCATCCCTCAATAATTTGCTCAACACCGCCTACAATGCCGGTGCTCGAACCCACACCAACTCATGGGGCTCTTCGTCCGCCAGTGAACAATCAAAATACAATTCTGAGACAGAGGACGTTGACGATCGAGCAAATTACTACGACCGGTATTATAACGGCCGCGAAGGCATGACAATTTTGTTTGCAGCCGGCAACGACGGTCCCGATTCAGGAACCGTCTCTCCACCGGCCACCGCCAAGAACGTGATTTCCGTTGGCAACCACAAAAACCGGTACAGCGGTTCGCCGGACAGCATGTGGAGCGGTTCCTCGAGAGGGCCAACCGATGACGGGCGTATCAAACCGGATTTGGTCGCTCCGGGCGCCTATGTTCGCTCCTGCCGAGCACAGGAAGCCACTGACACCGGTGGAAACACATGGATCAGTTCCCATTACCTCGAATACACGGGAACCTCAATGGCCACACCCAACGCAGCCGGGGCTGCCGTCATGGTCCGCGAGTACCTCGAAGAAATCGCCCAGCGACCATCTCCCCAAGGGGCCTTGGTCAAGGCACTGCTTGTGCTTGGAGCCCAAGACATCGGCTCCCGCGACATTCCAAACGATGACGAGGGATGGGGGCGTATCAATCTCCGAAACAGTTTGGCTCCACCCGGCGGACAGGGTATTTGGGTGGATGATCGCTCGGTCATGTCTGGCACCGGCAACAGTAAATCGTATTCGTTCAATGTCTCCCAGTCATCGGGGTTGTTCAAAGCCGTCTTGGCGTGGTCGGATGAGCGTGGTTCACGTTTCTCCTCTTCTCAACTCGTCAACGACTTGGACCTGGAAATTACTTCGCCTGACGGGACGGTCTACCTTGGCAATGATTTTTCCAACGGGCGTTCGGTTACCGGGGGAACACGGGACAGCGTCAACAACTTGGAAGTCGTTTTGATCGACAACGCCGCGATGGGGACATGGACGCTGAAGGTGAAAGATGCACAGCACAGCGGTGGGAAAACACAACCCTATTCTGTGGCCGTTCTGGGCCATGGCGTCAACGATTTACGGCCCGACCCGAAGGTGGTTCCCGAAGACTTTGAGATGGACGTGGCCATTCCTCAAGTGGACGATCCGGTCCAACTGACCACCTCGTTCTTCAATTTTGGAAACGCTAAGGCCAATACCTTCCCCATCGCTTTCGTGGTTGACGGAACGGAACTGTCACGCAGAAACATCGAACTCGGTGCCGGGTCCAGCAAGGTCCTTGTGTGGCCATGGACGCCTCAAACAGCCGGGTCCACGACCCTTTCATTCATCATCGACCCAGACGATACAATGGAAGAAATTCGTGAAGACAACAACCGTTTGGACGTTCAGGTCAACGTGACCGCCCCGGGTGTGAAATTAGAGACTTCTACACCGGTTCAACTACTCAACTCGAGCAGCATCACGACCACCTCATGGAACATTTCGCTCACCAACACGGCACTGATTCCGACCAACGCCTCGATGCAAACCAATCCTGCCGTCCATGTTGAAACAGGTCAAACCATGCCGTGGTACGTCGGTAGCACCGAATCAAATTTCTCCATGGAAGGTCAAGCCTCAGAATCCATCTTCGTCACGCTCGTTCACCCTGCACCACCCGCTCCTGGGACGTACCGCATTGACCTGTTAGCGTTGGACGTCGACAACAGCGTTGATTATCCTCTGAGCATTGACCTGGTCGTCCCCGACCTGCCTGAAGCGGGCTTGGAATTTGACTACCAAGTCGTTCCCGTTCACCCTTCAGACCCCACCAACATCTCGGTGCGATTCCTCAACAACGGAAACGCTCCCATCGGGTACGATCTGTTCCTTGAGGCTCCCGCAGGTTGGCAAGCCGGGTTTACCAACCTTGGAAGCGAAGCCGGGGCTTCATCCGGTTCAACGGGTCTCATCAACAGCGAATCCTTCAGAGCGGTTGGACTGATGTTTACCCCACCTCAGGTGATGACCGCTGCAGGCGCAGAACGCATGGTGAAATTAACCGCCGTGTCTCAAACCGAAAGTCAGGAATTGACGGTTTTCGACATCCCCATCCAAGTGATGACGGTTCGCGAGGTTTTCGTGAACGTCGAATCCTCCATCGGCACCCTGCGTCCTGACTCCAGCATCACGCTTCGATATTCTCTCGAACACAAAGGAAACATCGACCTTGATTTGACGCCTTCGTTTGAATTGCCAGTTGGATGGTCGGTTTCTTCCTCACTTGAGGTCGTCGACCTCCCATGGGCCACAAGCAAAAATCTCCTGTACACCCTCGAGGCCGGCAACAATGCCCGCTCAGGCGACATATCCCTCAATTTTGATAACGGTTCCAACCGGTTCACTTGGGAGGGTTACTTGACCGTTGAGGTTCTTCCTGAGCCGACACTGACCTTCATCGGATTGGAACTTGAAGACGGCACCATGTTTGACACCCTCCAAGGTGGAGGTGCCCACCCTTCAGGTGAAAATCTCAAGTTTACCTGGTTGGCCAGCAACCAAGCCGAAACGGCATGGAACCCAAGCGCTAGCCTCCAACTCACGCCAGGTCTGTTTGGAGATTGCACGCCGGTGGGCGCCGTGGTGAAGGGTGAGGTTTCACCGGTGGTCTGCAACGTGCTCATCGCGGCGAACATGGCGCCGATGAGCGAACCGTCGTTCACACTCGTGCTCGACGATGGCGTCGTGGAACGAACCACCACCGTCGGGTTGTTGGTTTCGGCGAATGAACAAGTTTCGTGGGACATTGGTTCTGTACCGTTGTTTACCACAGGGCAGGAACGGCAGGTTACGCTGGAGCTCACCAACACAGGAAACATCCCCTTGCAGCGCCAATTGGTCGTGGAAGGGCCGGAGAAGTGGTCCGTCTCAATCGACGGCACCGACATCCTTGACCTCGAAATGGGCCAATCGGTTCTGGTTCGACTGGATGTGCGAGCTGACTCCCCGGGATTGGCTGACATCACGGTGCGCTTGGCTCAAAGCACGGCTTCCGAGTCGACGTTCTCGTTCACGGCCTCCTCCACCGGAGAACCCATTGGTACCTCTGGGGAAAGCGGGCTTGATTCTGCGCTTTCAATCGCTCTGCTTGGAGCCGTTCTTTTGGTCGCTTTCGCCTTCCTGGGCATCCAAATGCTCCGAGGCCGAGAAGGCGCCTCTTCGCACCCAGGCCACCTTTCACTTCCAATGCCCGGTCAACCGGTTGTTCCCCTCCAAACCTCAACCATGTCGGTTTCAGCCCAAACCCAAGCAACGGTGGCGGTTGCCCCCGTCGTCCATCCAGTGACCTCCGCAGCCACCACGGGCCCTTCGACGGCCTCACCTCTGCCAATGTGTTGGACGTGCCGTGAACCCATCTCTACCGCCATGGTGGGCTGTCCATCGTGTGGTGCCAGGTACCACGGTGATGGATTCAACGGATGTGAAGCCAACCAAATTGATGCTTGTGTAAACTGCGGTGGTCCATCCAGCGCCTTCGTCAAGGCTTGACCAACACCGTTTGGTGAAGCATGGGAAGCATAGGGTTTTGATAGGAGAACGCTGACCGCAGTCCATGATGCCTACGGCAAGCGCGATGTCCGCTTCTCGCCGGACGGCCATCTTCCTCGTCCTCGTGATGTGCAGTGCTTTACTCCCACTTTCGGCACCCTTGGTTTCGGCTGATGGCCGAGATGCTTCCATTTCGGTGACGCCCATTCCAAGCGCTTTGGAAGTCAACCCCGGTGAGTCCGGTGATTACGTCATTCGGGTTCGGAACACGGGTTCAGATCCGGTCACTGTACAAATTTCTTCATCGCAAGAAGCCACCGAAGACTGCAACGGTTTTTCGTCCACTGTCGCCCAAATTCCCGGGCAAATTGATAGCGGGAGCTATGAAGAGGCTGACATGAACGTCAGCGTCGCTCAAACCGTGGAAGCCGGTGCAGCTTGTGTCACCACCGTCACGGTCACCATTACGGCCGTCATCGGAGCACCCACCGCTGAAATCCCTGAACCCTCGACGGCTGACGTCACCACGACCGCAGCCGATGGCTCTGGTAGTGCGTTGTTTGGTGTGGACCTCAAAATCTCCGAATCGCAGCGAAGTCAGGACTGGAACGGTGAGGAAGAAATCGATTACTCCGTTGAGGTCGAAAACACAGGCCAAACCAACGAAACGATCAACCTCGTCGTCGATGAGGGAACTGGCCCAGGGTGTGCTTCGACCTCTTCGTTCACGGTGACGCTCAGCGACACAAGCGTGAACATTGACCAAGAAGAGTCGGAAATCATAACGGTGACCGTTGAAATTCCCGAGGGAGCATCAGCAGACAAGTACTGTTGGGAAATCACTGGAACGGTGACCAACGACCCTGCCCAGGACTCGCAGGACACAGAAGATTTTGATTTAGAAGTTCCAGAGTTGAAAAAATGCACCGTCTCACTGAGCAAAACAACGGTCAACGTCAACCCTGGCGATGATACAAAAATCACGGCGACCTATGCTAACGATGGCAACGCCGATTACACGGTATACGCTTCGCCGGTTGGTAGCAAGTCCAGCTGGGTGGAGGTGGAAGGCACCTCCTCTGGCCTACTTCCCTACGACAACGGAAACGGAGAACGCGCCTTTGATTTCATCATCACGCCGGATGACACGGTCTCTGCTGGTTCGGAAACGGTCGTTCAGATCGTGGGCAAAGATGGGCAGAATGGGCCCTTCGGAGATTGCCGTACCGACCTTCGAATCATCGTTGGCCAATCCCGCGGAGCAAGCATCTCACTGGCCAACGCCGTCTTGTCAAACATTGAACCGGGCAGCAACAAATCAACCACCCTCACCATCACCAACCAAGGCAACGGGCAAGACAACCTTCGGGTTGCTTCATCCATTGCACCGACAGGCTGGGCTGTGCAGTTGGAAACCTCCACCGTCTCCGTCGGGTCCAAACATGGAAACGAGAAGTCCGTCAACGTCGGTGTGACCGTCCGTGTTCCCGTGAATGCCTTGGCTACCGAAGAGATTGAACTCGTCTTTAGTGTCCTTCCCTCCTCGGGAGGAACGGCGTACGACACCGTCTCGCTCAAGGTCACCGTCGCAGCCGTTCACGGCCTCGAAATCGAGACTCCGGCTACCGATCAGACCGGTCGTTCCGGCACCGAAGTGCGATTCCCAATCGACCTCGTCAACGAAGGAAACGTACGGGACACCATTGGACTCTCGGTCGTTTCACAAACGGCAAGCCCAGCATGGGACGTTTCGTTTGAAAACGAGGATGGCATGCCATTCACCGAAATTGACGTTGAGCCGCAATACACCACCACCGTGTACTTGGTGGTAAGCATTGACGGAGAAGAAGAACTTGAAAACACGCGCTTGACGGTTCGTGTTCGAAACAAGGACGATCCCAACGGCCAGGACCGAGACGGCGATGGGATTCCCGATAACCAGCGACAAGCACAGTTCCTTGCCGTTCTCTCCGATCGGAATTTCTCCATGGATCTTCGTCTTGAGGGCACAGACACGGCGACTTCCGCTTCCATTGTCTTGCCTCCAAACGGCCAACAAACCATTGGTATGTGGGTCAAAAACACAGGCGATGGCAACGACAACGCCGTGTTCACAATTGGGGGCTTGGAGGGTATCGCAACTCGTGCAATGGTGGCTTACAACCTTCCAGTCGAAGGTGAACTCAATGTCCCCAAAGGCCATGGTATCTGGGATTTGGCCAACGGGACCTTTGTCATGGACCCTGCCGATCAACAACCGTACATGGGCATTGACAAGTTTGCTACCGAACAAATCATGTTTGACAACGACCTCATGACTGGCCACGAAGCTCGTCCCTTTGAGATCTACATTGAATTGACCATTAGCGTCAATCCTGGGGCCCAAACCGGCCAAGGGGGGTTGTTGGAGATCCTCGCCACCAGTGTCTCAAACGCTGCAGACCGCACTGGATTGGTGTCCATTTCGCTCGAAGTGAGCATCATCCATGAAATCGAGTTTGTTGAGGCAGGAGAGCGACAAGAACTCGACATTGTCTACGGCCAGCCCGCCGTAACCAAGGAAATTAGCGTTGTCAACACGGGCAACATCCGAAGTGAAATCAGGGTCTTTGCCTCTGAAAACTTGCGGGGTTGGTCGGTTGTTCTCGACAGCGATCATTTGGATTGCGCCACGGAGAACAACGGTCTGGTGTGCATGGTTGATGAGGGCGAAACCCTCTACGTCAATGTCACCGTTAGGGCCCCATACGGTGCTGAAATGGATGACACGTACAAATTCACGGTCTCTGCTGAACCCACTGAAACGGGTGTACTGGATCGGCAAAACATCGAATTTGCTGCCATGGGAAGTCCTGCAGAGGGCGTGTTGGGCCTTTCCCCAGAGGTTGTCGCGCAGATTGCAGGGGCATTCCTCGTCGTCTTGTTCATTGGCGCGATTTTGAGTCGCCGGTCATGACCTGTTCGGCTGCAATCTCTCACGGGATAAAACAGGGCCCTGCGCCCTTGCTGCACCTCTTAGGACCCCCCCTTCTGCACCGAGGCGACAGACAACGCTTATGGAGGGGCCTCAAGTCGGAATAAATGGAGAGCGTATGCGTTCTCCAAGGGTGAACCTATGTCGGGACTTGAATCGGTGCCAAGTGCATACCTTTCTATCGGATTTCTCACCGTCGTTGGTATCATCATGCCCTTGACGAATTTTCTCATCACCTGGGTCGTTCGCCCGAAGGTCGATCCAGCTCGCCCCCACATCACCCGTTCTTACTTGCTTGAAGGCTATGAGCGAGACCACAGTCTCTACCCTCGTCGCTTGACCACGTTTGAGTGTGGCAGCGAACCGGTCGGCGAAGCGATGATTCAATTCCACTTCCAATACTACTGGTACGCCATCATCTTCCTCGTGTTCGACGTCGCCTTCATGTTCCTTGTTCTCGGCGGCATGGTGACGGCTGATGCGACCACCGAAGGTGGCACAACCACTGTGGCCGAGGCAGAATCCGCCCTCTTCACGCTTGGACTCTTCTTCGCTATCATGTCGCTTGGCGTCTGGTACGTGTTCCGTAAGCGAGGTCGCATTTACATCTAAGGTGAGTAAGATGGCAGGACAAGATGAAAACTACGCTGCGTTCAACAGCCGTGCTCTCGTGGAGATGGTCGGCGACGTTACCGACGAAGCCCTCAAAGCCACAAAAATCAAGCAATTCCTCAGCGTTCTCGCTGGACGCTACTTCAATTGGGCTGGCCGTAAGTCGCTGTTCACCCTCCACTTGGGCATCAAGTGCTGTGCCATTGAGATGGCTGCAGCCGCAACGCCTCGTTTTGATGGCGACCGATTTGGCGTGTTGTTCCGCTCCTCACCCCGTCAATCCGACGTGTTGCTCGTCAATGGCCCAATCACCAAGAAATTCGCCGACAAAGTCGTTCGCCTCTGGGAGCAAATGCCCGAGCCAAAGTACTGCATCGCCATGGGCGAATGTGCCATTTCGGGTGGACCTTACTTCCAATCGTACAACATCCTCGAAGGCGTTGACACCGTTATTCCTGTTGACGTCTACATTCCAGGTTGCCCACCTCGCCCCGAAGCTCTCATCGATGGATTCGGGCTTTTGCGAGAGAAGATCATTCGAATTGGTGCCGCACCAAGCAGCGGCCGGAAGGGCGACAAGCCCATCATCGTCGGGGAGGACTGAACATGGGCATGCGCATCACCAATGCACAGGCTGATGCAGCAGCCGAAGAGGCTGTTGAAAACCTGAACGCCCGTTTTGGTGGCTCCGATGTGGTCGCGACCGTCGAACACCACTCCAATGCTCACAAAATGGCCTTCGTTCGCATCAATGCCCCAGCTCAACACTGGGTGGCTGTCGCCAAGCACCTCCGATTTGACCTCAACGCCAATTATTGCTCGATGGTCACGGGAACGCACTACCCTGAAGGTGGCGCAGAGCGAGGCTGGGAAGTGGCGTACCACCTCATGCGACAACCTGTCGTTGACCAAGCGCCCCACACAAACACCGTTCACGTCGCTGAAGAACTCAAGGGCAACGACATTCCACTCGAGTTTGAAGTGATTGTTGTCTTGCCTCAAGGCAACACGCCGACCGTACCAAGCGTCCAGAGCATTTGGGTCGGCGCCGACTGGAATGAAAAGGAGACCTGGGACCTGGTTGGCATTCAGTTTGAAGGCCACGACAACATGCACCGCGTGCTCAATCCCCACGACAGCCCAGAAGGTTTCCACCCGTTGCAAAAGCAACACAAAATCCGCTACCACGATTTCAATGAAATGTACGACGACGCCCAAGGCTTCGGTCGTAAACCATCCGACGAGGGTCGGGTCAAGTGAGGTGAAGTTATGGCACAAATGTGGATTACGATGGGCCCCCAGCATCCAATGACACACGGTCTGTGGACCCTCCGTGTGAAGGTCGACGGTGAAACGGTGGTCGACACTGAGGCTGAACTTGGCTACATTCACCGCGGCGTTGAAAAAATCGCCGAAGCTCGAGACTTCACGCAAATCACGCCTTACTGCGACCGACTTTGCTACGTGAGCGCCATGACCTGGGCAAATTCCTACATTTATGCCGCAGAAGACCTGCTTGAGGTCGAAGTGCCAGAGCGTGCAGAATACATTCGACTTATCTCGGCTGAAGTCCAGCGTTTGGCTTCCCACTTGATGTGGTTGGGGGCCTATGGACCTGACATCGGCAGCCTAACGCTGATGACCTGGTGCATGAGGGACCGTGAGATGTTCCTTGACTTGCTCCAAGAGCTTGGCGGCTCCCGTATGCACTACAACTATCCTCGAGTGGGTGGTGTCAAGCGAGACATCCCTGTTGGCTTTGCTGACCGACTCATTGCCAAGGTCAAACTCTTCGAGCACCGTATCGATGAATACGAGATGATGCTTGACGAATCCACCATTTGGCTCGTTCGCCTGCAAGGCGTCGGCTACACCAAAGCGGAAGACATGATCAACGCTGGTGTTTCTGGCCCAAACATTCGTGCAGCGGGTGTCAATTATGACGTTCGCTGGGCTCACCCGTACTCGGTTTACGACCAGGTTGACTGGGAACCGGCCGTCGAAAAGCCCACCTCCATCAAAGGCGCAGATTGCTACGACCGCTACCGTGTCCGCATGGAAGAAATGCGCCAATCATGCCGCATGATCCTCGATGCCATTGAGAAGATTCCCGGTGGAAAGAACACCAACTACGCCAACGGCGATGCCATGATTCTCGCCAAGGCTCCCACCCGTGCTCCTGAGGGCGCAACAGGCTTCTCGCACTACGAATGCACCCGTGGAGCCTCTCAGTTCTACATCCAAGGTGGCGGCGATGGGCGAGGTAAGAACCCGTACCGCCTCTCCATCCGTTCTCCAATGTTCATCACCATCCCCTACGTCGCCAAGACGATGATTGGGTACAAAGTGGCAGACATTCCTGCCATCATGGGCAGCTTTGACCCATGCATTGGAGAGACCGACCGTTGAGGTGATATCATGGATGACAGGTATGATTTGGTAGGCTTCTTCCTCGACAAGGACGGGTTGCTACGCTCGGGCATCATCGGCTTACTCGAAGGAACTCCTCTCGAGGAAAGCGCTGGCAGTCTGTCGTTTGCCGTCGCCACCTTCGCCGTGGTCAACATCGTGTTCCTGATGCTGTTTTTCTCCCAGTTCGCCATTCTCTGGATTGAACGAAAAGCGGTGGCTCGTATGCAAGACCGATACGGCGCCACCACTGCCCTGCGCTCGCTTTGGGTTGGTGAAAACGGCGTCACCGCCGGTGAATGGTGGAACATGCTTCCATTCGGACTCGGCAAACCTATCGGGGCCGTTAACAAATGGTTGAACAAGAACTTCGGTAACCGTGACGAGAACTTTGCGACCGTTGACCGAGTGAACAACCGCTCATGGATGGGCAAAACCATCCTTCCTGGCTTCTTCCAAAACGTGGCTGACGGGATGAAATTCCTTGTCAAGGAACACATGGTACCACAGCGGGCAGACCGCCTCATCTTTGAGGTCTCACCTTTCCTCATCGTTTCCTCAACGCTGCTCATTTTGGGCATGATTCCGCTCTCGAGCGGCATCTACGCAACCAATCCAGACCTCTCCATTCTCTACGCCATTGCCATCTTCGGCATTGCTCCCATCGGTGTGTTCTTCGCCGGATGGTCGTCCAACAACAAATACACCCTCATCGGCGGTATTCGTTCGGCCGCTCAATTGACGGCGTATGAAATTCCACTCCTCTTGACGTTGCTCTCGGTGGCCATTCTCTCCGGGACATTCAACATCATCGACAGCATTCACTTCCAACACTCTGCAGGCGCTTGGAACATCTTCCTCATGCCGCTTGGTGCTGCATTGTTCTTGATCACGATGATCGCCGAAGTTGAGCGAGTTCCCTTTGACATGCCCGAAGCCGAAGCCGAACTGGTTGAAGGCTGGTGGACGGAGTACGGAGGCATGCGGTTTGGCATGCTCTTCATGGCCGAATACATCCGCACATATGCTGCTTGTTTCCTCTTCACTCACTTTTTCCTCGGTGGATGGCACCTTCCGCTCCAAGGCACCATTGGTTCCCTTCCCGTCGTCGGTGAAGCCTATCTCTTGATTCCAGGCGCCATTATGACACTGGTCAAATCGTGGTTGGTGTTCCTCATCGTCTTCGTTTGGGCTCGGTTTGCACTCGCCCGTATCCGAACCGACCAAATTTTAGAATTCGGTTGGAGAATGCTCCTTCCCTTGGCCGTGCTTCAAGTGGTGCTCTCAATCGTTTACCGTCTTTATTTCTTCAACCCAGCCGGCATGTCGGCCAAGAACGATGTGGCAGGCGGCATGGCTTGGGACGGTTTCGGAATCCCTTACCTCGTCCCCATCTTGACCACACTGTTCTGGGTGGGTGTCTTTGCGATCTACCTCAACGACGAGGATAAGTCAGTCAATCAAGAACGAATGTTCCACGTCCATACGGACAAGCCTGCGGGGACGGTTACCCCGGGGCAGGAGTGAGGTGATACCATGCCAATGCATCCACACGCACAGCCCAATTTCAGAAACCTGTTCTGGTATCCGTTCAAAATCACCTTGATCACGGCGCTGCGAACGTTCCCCTTCATCGGCAAGCGGTTCGGCAAGCGGCTCGGTGCTTACCACAACACCTCCCACCCAGAGTTCCTCGATGATGGGAGCCGCGCTCGCGCAGCTTCCTCGGCCGTGATGAACGACATTACCCGTCAGGAATTCGCCCCCGACCGAGTGACGTCCGACCTCAAACCCACGCTATGGAAGCCTCAAACGGTGCAGTATCCTTACGAACGTCTTGAGGACATGGAGCCTTGGCTCTTCGTCCCCGGGAATTACAACGGCCGAATCGGCGTGATTTGGGAAACCTGCACTGCGTGTAAGATGTGCGTGAACATTTGTCCAAACGATTGCCTCCACATGACGACCGAACTTCGTGTGGACGTCCTCGACAACGCAGATGGCGAAAACGCAGGCCTTGGTATGGAACTTGAAGTTGGAAAATTCGCAGCGGTCGAAGTGCCCGAAGTGATGGCTGAACTGGACAGTTTCAACCACGTCACGGCCCACACCGACGCACCCGAAGAGTGGCGCTTCGCTGAAGTGCTCGACCTCTCCGGGACCTCCGCTACGGTTCGATGGAACGACTCGGGCGAGGAATCCGTGGTTTCCACATCCGAACTCTACCCGGCCGACGACCAAATCGTCTCTGGACGAATCGACCTGGGCCGTTGCATGTTCTGCGGCTTGTGCATGGAATCGTGCGGTTTCACCTCGTTCTTCATGACCAACGAGTACGACGGCATGTCCGGCTTTACCCGCCAAGACCTGTGGTTTGATGCTTCCCGCACCCGTGTGCTTCCCGGTGTTCACCAAGAAGCCGTGGACGCTGAATTGGCCAAGCGAGCTTCAAAGGAACGCGACAAGCGAGCCAAGAAGGCTGCCAAGGCTACGAAGGCAGCGGTTGAAGCCGCCAAGCCTGCCGAAGTTGCAGTTGAAACGGTGAAGCCTGCTGAAGTGGAGGTTGAAACCGTCAAGCCCGCTGAACCGGAGGCCGAACCTGTGGCCGTTGAAGCCAAGCCTCTCAGCAAAGAAGAGAAGAAAAAGGCCGAACTTGACCGTGTGAAAGAGCGGTCGAAAACCATTGACTTCAACGTTCTCGGAACGGCCGACGCCAGTGAGAAAGACGACCTTCAAGCCATCAAGGGCGTTGGTCCTTTCATCGAGGAGAAGTTGAACGCTCTCGGCATCTACACGTTCTCTCAAGTCAGCAAAATGAACAGCGATTTGGAGGAACAAGTGAACCAAGCCATCGAGTTCTTCCCAGGCCGTGTTAAGCGGGACGAATGGGCCAATCAGGCCAAAGTTTTGCTCGACGAGACCGCCAAGGGGGATGCTTGAGATGGATGTGGCCAGCGCTGCCGAAACGGGAGTCTTTTTCCTGTTTGCAGCCATCACGCTCGGAGGAGCGCTTGGCCTCATCTTTGCTCAGCGAGTAGCCCATTCGATGCTCTCGCTCATCTTCTGTTTCATGGCCGTCTCTGGCATCTTTATTTTGCTCGGGGCTGAATTCCTCGCAGCCATTCAAATCCTGGTTTACCTCGCTAGCGTCGGACTTGTGGTGCTGTTTGGTATCATGCTAACCCGTCGCCAAATCCTAGAGGAGGACTTTGAATGAAGTTCATTTCCTTGTTCACTCGCCTCGGTCTTCTGGCCTTGGGCTTCATACTCGTTGCCGTCGTGAACGACGACAGCGTCTGGGCCAACGCGAGCACAAGCGAGCCAACCACGGCTGGTTTGGCCGATTCATTGCTCAGCGAGTGGGGTTTTGCGCTCCTCGTTTTGGGCCTTTTGATGTCCATGGCCATGATGGGAGCGGCCTATTTGGTTCGTGATGAGCGGATGGAAAATCTTCTCTGGGAATTTGGAGGTGAAGAGGAATGATCGATCCAGCATGGGTCTCTGGCTTGTCTGCTCTTTTGTTTGTCATCGGTTTGGCCGGCGCCTTCACTCGAAAGAACGCCATCATCGTCTTGATGTGCATTGAGTTGATGCTCAATGCCGCCAACATGCAATTTGCAGCGGCCGCCGTTCACCACGGCGATACCACTGGATGGGTTTACACCATCTTCGCCATCGCTATTGCTGCAAGCGAAGTCGCCATCGGATTGGCCATCTTCCTTGCCATGTACGGCCAACATGAATCAATTACGCTGGACGATGTGAACGTCCTGATGAACTGAGGTGGTAAGATGGCAGGTTCAGGTAGCACAGAAGCAGTTCAAAGCACGGCGTTGGAATACGCTCCATACATTGTCCTCTTGCCGATGTTGGCATTTCCAGTGATTCTTTTCCTTGGGAAAATGTTCAACGGCAACAAAATGTGGAAAGAGAATCTCAAGGAAGGCGGGCTTATCGCCCTCCCTGTCATGGGCGCCAGCCTGTTGCTCTCACTTTGGCTGATCACCGATTTTATCGGTGGCAACGGCCATGGAGACACCGCCGGATGGACGTGGTTCACCTCGGGAATGTGGGATTCAGGACAGACGACGGTGACAGAAATATCGCTTGGTTTTGGGATTTACATCGACCACGTGACCGTGATGCTGCTGTTCGTCGCCTCGTTCCTCTGCTTGCTCATCAACACTTTCGCCGTCGGCTACATGAACACCGACCCCATCAACGACAACCGCAACCATCGCTTCTACGCTGAATTCGTGTTGTTCTGTTCTGGAATGCTCGGCATGGTCTTGGCTGACTCGTTCCTCTGGCTCTTCATCTTCTGGGAATTGATGGGGTTGTGCTCTTACCTCCTCATTGGTTTCTACTACGAACGCCCCAGCGCTGCATACGCCGCCAAGAAAGCCTTCCTCACCACCCGTGTGGGCGACGTTTTCTTGATGGTTGGATTGGCCATGCTCTGGACCCTCTTCCACCCTTACGCTGGTGCAGGCCAGGGCGCTTTGGATTACTCCGTGGTGTTCTATGAAGGCAACATCGAGAAAGTAGCAGCGTCAAGCTCAGGCACACTTGGATGGGCTCTCGGTCTCATGTTCATCGGTGCCGTGGGCAAATCTGCACAATTCCCGCTCCACGTTTGGTTGCCCGATGCCATGGAAGGTCCAACACCCGTTTCTGCCCTCATCCACGCTGCCACCATGGTCAACGCTGGTCTTTACCTGGTAGCACGTATGTTCCCCTTCTTTGGAGCAGAAGCCCTTCACGGTGAACTGGCGGATTTGGCCTTCATCATCGCCGCTATTGGTGGAACCACCGCCGTCATGGCGGCGGCCATTGCCTTCGTCCAGCATGA
>Ga0181422_1000131_pt1 | contig 22840 bp, 24 predicted proteins | sample 45SPOviralmetaG_FD_130147 | JGI IMG/M metagenome (GOLD analysis project Ga0181422, IMG submission 130147) | Marine viral communities from the oligotrophic San Pedro Time Series (SPOT) site, San Pedro Channel, CA, USA - 45 SPOT_SRF_2013-07-18 | ecosystem: Environmental > Aquatic > Marine > Strait...
GTACGTCAGTTGACCATGTAAAAAGTCACTATCGATGTTCAAAGCCTTATCGAAATAGTGGTCGTGAAAGTATTGTAATGTTTCCTGAGACGGACCTATAGGAAGTATCCCAAAGTTTTCGTAATCGAAAAAATATACAGGATCCACTCGTTGATTGTATGAACGCATCAGGATATTGCATATTTCAAGATAGTCTCCCTCAGGGAGTTTATCCGAATGTTTATCCAATAATTGCATAGCCCGAAGAAGATCATCCATACTTACATATTACTGATTTTAATTTGTCTAAGTAACTTAACGAATGTATGACAAATCCGAATGCCAGACGGGAATTGTACATATAGGCTATGGCAATTTCCATCGAGCACATCAGGCCATGTACATCGATGAATACATGGAAAAGACTGGTGATCTTCGTTGGGGTATCGTCGCCGTCAATCTCAGGAATGAGGGGTTCCGTGAGATTGATGACTACATCGTCAAAACCCCAACCAAATATACAAGAGTGAGATCTCACCTTGATTACATAGATTGGACCAAGAACCGAACCATAGCTAAGCATATGCTCACATTACCCAGTGTGCACCTCATAACGATCACCGTTACAGAGAGTGGGTACACACCAGGCTCCCCACTATTCGAGTACCTAGCATGTGGTCTCCGTAATCGCAGGAATCCCATAACCATTCTATGCTGTGACAATATACACCAAAATGGGGTCGTTCTCGAAACACAGTTCTTAGCGTACCTGTATCAAACAAATCAATATGAACTTGCCGATTGGATTCGAGAAAATGTAAAGTTTCCATCTTGTATGGTCGATCGCATAACACCTCGTACAACCAATACACTTCGTAATGAAATTGAGGATGTGTTTCCAGGATTTGGATACAATGCCGTTCAAACTGAAGAATATACTCAATGGGTCATTGAAGATAAATTCGCATCAGACTTTCCAGATCTCACACAAGTCGGTGTTGTCATCACGAAAGATATCGAACCCTACGAAGAAACAAAGATCAGAATTCTTAACGGTGGCCATACATCACTCGCATATCTGGGTGCTCTAGCTGGATATAGTACTTTTGATGAAGTCATGAATGATGAATCATGTCGTAACCACTTCAAAGAACTTCAGAAACAAGAAATTGGACCATCGATCGATATCGAATTACCATTTGATATTTATGAATATATTGACAAAGTTGAGGAAAGATTTTCAAGCTCCACGAATGTCGATAATCTAGATAGAATCTGTATGGATGGATTCACCAAGTTTCACACATTCGTCGTACCTTCTCTACGAAAGTGTCTCGAACAGGGGAAGCGACCCATACACATTTATAAAAGTATTGCGGCGTGGTATATATATTCTAAACGATTCGCACGAGGTTGTAAAAGAATTCGATACAATGAACCAAATTGGAACCTACTCGAACCTCTTTTACGGGATGGAGCTGTAGATGCATTTGTTACGAATGAGAGACTTTGGGGTGATATCCCGAAAATCTATATAACATTCTCCAGAGATCTAAAATCTATACTACTTTCACAAACATATGAACGAGAGATTGATCTACTCATGGATGAGTGAATCATGTTCCGCCCATAGTTGTGTATAAAATTCGTATAATTTGCGATAGGTGGCTTCGGGAAGATTGTGTTTCGTTCTATCGACGATGAATTCGTCACGGAAATTTCTGATAAGTGTATCCATTTTTATTGTACTCGCATTAAATCTCTATATAGTAAGTAGGTATGGATCATCTAAATAAAATCATGGTGATTCTTGATGATGACAAGTTGTTTCCAACACGAACAGAGTGGGCGTACATCGAAATTTGTAACGAACTCAAAATGATTCATCTCAAATTAAAAGAACTTCAGGGAAAAGTCGTGAGCACAGCTACACTCGACCCGTCAGCACCTCCCTGCCATAATATCTAAAATCTCGTTGAGCAATCCCACCTTGACGAATAAACCACATCAATTCGTCGTATCCATGGGTATTTGTAAGTTCATACCAAAATGAACTACATGCTTCTCTGATAGTATTGTACACTCTCAAACTTACCTGATTATCTGGATCTTTCTGGTGTTCAATATATGCATCCCTAAGCGCATCCGTAGCAACAATCCATTTGTGGCATTTATTAAGAACCTCCCCTGTCATGATGAAGTCCTCACTCACGACATCTGGAGTCACTGTAATGACGTTTTGCTTTTCATGTATTTCTTTCATACATTCACACATCCTGATATAGTCTCCCTCAGGTATTCGATTAGAGTTTTCATCTATGAGGCTCATGAGTTCTTGCATTTTTGAATAGAATTACAAAGTTTGTGCTAATACTTAGGCGCTCGGCTCCGACCATTCTCTATGAAGCTCCTCCATAAACTCTGCTTGTTCATGGGGTGTCATTTGAGTAGGTTCGTAGGTGGGCATTTGCATGGGTTCATTTTGATCCAAGAGAAATGGGGGTGGTTTCACTTTCTCGTGAATGTATTTGATGATGTTACAAATTTCAATGTAGTCTCCCTCAGGGATCGTGTTCGCATTCTTGTCGACGAGATCGAGGAGTTTGTGAAAATGATCCATGATTACATACTTATTACATATGTTCGATGCTACTTAGGTTCATAGAAGATTTGGAATTCTTCTTGTATCGCTTCTCGAACTCTTCATACTCATCAAATAGGGGTGTGATATCATCATCCATGTAAAGAGACATTCGAATTCTATCACTCAACTGAATAATCTTAAACGAAGCATCCGTGGTGCTATCTTTTTTCAATACGAAGGACAAAAGTCGTTTGCACTTCGTAAGGAGAACTTCAAGATTTTCACGACGTTCTCGAGATCTTGGTCTCGGCATCTCAATATATCTCTTCTCACCACAATCATTCATAGTCTCGATAGTTGTGTAATTAATCAATTTCTCTGTGAGATTAGTTGACTTCCGAACAGGTCTCGGGGCAAAGAAATCGGTGAGCGAGTGTAGGAAATTTTGCATTTTTCAGGTGCTGGTGGGGGTTCGATGGGTTGGGTACAGTAAAGCACTTCTTCCCAAATAAGTCGTTGGACGTCAGAGCAAAGAGAAGATGTCGCCTGACAGAATGCGATTCGAAAGTCGTCAGTCGTCACAGGAATGAAGTATTCTTTCATTCTTCGTGAATTTCACCTTCCTCGAGAGTACTTAGGTTTCGTTCGAGTCTCATTTGCTCCAATTGAATGTCAAGGTACACTCGAATTGGGGCATCCCAAACAGCCATCTTAACCCACTTATAAGTCGAACGAGCGTAATATGAACCCATGGAAATCATAGTATTGTAGATGGCTACGAAGAGCATTTTATGATACTATGGTTTCTTCTTTTTATACGACTTTAATAATTTTATAAAGTCCCAAATACCGTATATAGCGATCGTAGCTGTAAACATGATAGTATTTCGGGCGATTGGTGGAATCATGTATTTACAATAAGCATCCTTGCTCTATATTCTTTGTTTCATCGATGCATGTAGTTACCCAGCCAGTCGCATCAGCGTTGCGATTGTATGTATCACTCTGGGGGTAGACACGGCAGGGTATATCGGCCTCGGAGTTGAAAGCCACAGCTAAAAGACTGTCCCGATCCACATCTTCACCTAAATCGACGTCTGGTAACGCTTCCAAACACCCTTTGATGTTTGTTTTTGGTTTATCATCATCATCGACGGCAATTTCGAAGGCAGTGAAATTTTCTTCGCCGAAGTTACCAGTTAAGATGTAACTAGAAACGCCAGCATCTTCGAGAGCAACGAGACCTTCGGCAAGTATAGTAGCCACACTCTCGTCACTTGTCATGGCACCATCACCCTCGTACCCAAAGAACATCTGTACATCATCTTTGTCCATATAAGACATCGCATATTCATCACCGATCGATGTGAATTTAATCTTGTAAGGTTTGAGAGATTTGGCTTCGGTAGGCTTTGCTTGCTTAGCTACATTAAAACCGCCGGTTTTATACTTCATGTATTTTTTGAGCATCTTGGCAAATAAATAGTATGTATCAGCCTCACCCTCAACCGCCTCTAGAGTGATCACCATTTTTGACGTACGAGCTCCAGTTGTGTCAAGTTTGAAATTTTTGGCAGCATCCGAATCGGGGACGATCACGCCTGTGCTGGTACCTTTGACAACAATATATTTATCACCAGCGAGGGGATGAGTACCAGCTGCTGGTGGCATGTCCGCGTCCGCATCCGCATCCGCATCCGCCGCTGCCGATGCCGCTGCCGATGCCTCAGCCGCCGCTGTAATCGCCGCAAGCCTTGCAGCCTCGGCCTCGGCCTCAGCCTCAGCTAAGGTGGCGGCCTGGTTGTTCATGTACCAAAATGCAACACCTGCGGCCACTACGATTAAAAGAACAATAAGAATAATCGTGGTCGTATCCATAATTATATTATGTCAACTTTTTTTTTCGTCAAATATATTAGAATGTCCCTGGACGATATACCAAAAAAAGTTCAATATGTTATTTTAGATTCGACATTTGTAAATGGAACGAATAATACTTTTTCACTCGATCTCACTCTCGAATCTAATACACATGTTGAGGATATGGGTAGAGTGATGGGTATTAAAATGGTCGACTTCTACGTGACACAAGTTGGTGGAAATAGTTCCAACCTGAATACGGACATCGCAAAGTATGTGGATATTGTCTGTCCTGACATACCAAAGGTGGCGCAAATCCTTGATGAACGACACGGACAAATATTAGCTCGTGTTCCCCTGGAACGTCATTTCACGGGGAGTGATGGGATTGTTCTTCGTGATAAACAATGGAAAAGTTTTCATCGACAGACAAACTTTTTTAATCCCATTTCGATAAAAAAATTAAATTTCGAAATATTTGAACAACAAGATGATGGAGATTATCTCCCCCTCCAACCTGATGCAAAGTGGTACATGGTCCTGGAGATTACAACTGTGAACGTTAAGGAAAAACCAAAAGATCGAGAACTTCAAATTCTTCAAGCACTTGAAAAACTTTTGAAAAAAATTGATACACTCAATCAAAATGTTCAAAAACTTCCTGATAAACCTCCAGAACAAAACCCTAAAAAATTTTCATTTGGTCTTTTGGTCGCCATTTTAGCATCATTTTTAGGTGGATTTATCTGGTGGGTCAATAAAAGTTCTGCGTAAAATATATGGGAGGTAAAAAGGGTCGTCGCCTAAAATTTTCACTCTCATCATCCTATGATACTGACTATTTCGAGGAAGAAATGGAACTCGAGGAAGTGAATCCAACCGTGATTCCAAAGAGTGATAATCAGAGAGAATATAACCGAGTGTTATACAGTATCAACAAACCCATGGTATTCGCTGTAGGACCAGCGGGAACGGGGAAGACGATGCTAGCGTGCTGTGCGGCGATACAAGGATATAACGACCGAACGTACAAAAGGATTGTGATGACTCGACCCGTCGTATCCGTCGAGGAAGATATTGGGTTTCTCCCTGGAACGTTGGAAGAAAAGATGGATCCATGGACACGACCCATTATGGACATATTTGGAGAATACTACAATCAAAGTGACATTCAATACATGATAAAAGAAAAGATCATCGAAATTTGTCCTTTAGCGTATATGCGTGGTAGGACATTTAAAGATGCTTTCATCATTGCCGATGAAATGCAAAACTCAACCCCAAATCAAATGAAAATGCTTCTCACACGTATAGGTGAAGGTACAAAAATGGTCGTCACGGGCGACCTCAAACAACATGACAGAAAATATGAAGAAAATGGACTCAAGGATATATGCGACCGAATTAGGGGCAAACAATATAAACGCATCGAATATATCCAATTTGAATTCAAAGATATCGAGAGAAGTCCCATCGTTCGGGATGTTCTCGAAATTTATGGGGATGCTTAAAAATATAAACAGTTTTATAAACAAATGTATGGTCTAGGTCTCTCTCAAGGTCTCAACCTTGAACGCATCAAAATCAGGGACGAGGAGCGTGCACTCTTCAAAACAAAAGATGGTCGGATCTCTATGGTGGATGCAGTATGTCCTCACAGAGGTGCGAAACTTTGTAATGGAAAAGTAAAAGGAAATAACATTCAGTGTCCTTATCACGGGTGGGAGTTCAGTACTGATGGCACTCTAATGAAAGTACCCTCTTCGGGTAATATTCCGTGCGGTGGTGATATTCAGTCATATCCAGTCATGGAAGATGGTGGATTTATCTGGTCCAGTGATACCAAAGACAAACTTCCAACACGATACTGCGAAGAATTATTCGATCCTAATTGGGTAAAAGTGTATGGTTCTAGGGAACTTCAAGGTAACATCTACGATTGGATATTAAATGCAACAGATATTTCTCATATCAACTTTGTTCATGATTTTGCTGATGAAGAAAATGGTCGTGTGAGAAACACAAAGATTGAGATGAAAGATGATTATGTTGATTGCTACGCCAATGTACGCTCCAAAGCCTCCTCGAAGTTGACTGAACATATGCAACCCCAAGATGGTTCGGATGTTCATAGTCGTTTCGTGGCACCATGCACGTCCATTATTCGAATAAAATTGGCGGGTCCTTACGAGTTCATCACATTCAGCACACTTCTCCCAATGGATGATAATACGACGAAGATGTCTTGGTGTATGCTGTATCCCAAGAATCCTCTCCTCGATAACCCACTCGTATATTCACGCTTCTACCAGAGAATGTTCGACACAGTTGCCCAAGATGAAGCGATCATCAAGGATGTTGCGTGGGTTCCATTAGTGCTCAATGCACAATGTGACGTGTTTCAATTGAAAGCCCTAGAATTATTGAAGAAAAATGGGTGTGAGTATAAGTAATAATATCCACATACGATTTATGAGGGTTTTATAAGTTGGATACAGTTCCTGGAGGATCTCCTTCAAAGTGGTGAAAACCAAGACCGACCACAAAAATGGTACAAGTGCGTTAGGTATGAGATTTTCACTCTTAATATTCATCGAAATGAACCAACCAATCAAAAATAAAACAACATCGGCTACATGATTCTCAAATGATTCGAGAACTTTACCATTCACACTCGACTTTTCTATAAATTCTATAATCAAATGAATACCGTTAGATATCACAAAATTTTCTACTGTTTCTACGTTCATCTTTTTCAATAGGTAGTACGACACAATACCCATTGAAAAATGGCCAATAGACCATAAATCATACGATGTTAAACCCATCTATAATATGACGTTATTTATTTTTACGCGACCGAGGCGGTGACGACCTTCTTCTTAGCGGGAGCCTTCTTGGCGGGAGCCTTAGCGGTAGGAGTGGGGGCAGGGGCGGCCTTAGCAACACACTTGCACTCACATGCGGGACCCTGGGGACCAGCGGGGCCAGCAGGACCCTTGGGGCCAGTGGGGCCTGTGGGACCAGCGGGACCAGCGGGACCAACACCACCAGCACCACCAGTGCCAGCATTATCAATCAGCTTGAGAATGAGACTGTAGAGACGAGTCTTATCGAGACGGGTGCGCTTGAGTTCATCTTCGACTTCTTTGCGTAGAGATTCCATTGTACTATATATAAAAGAAAGATTATCTTTATATCAAATGATCGTGATCGGTCCCGCACTTAATAGTGGAATTGGAAATCAAGCGATAAAGTATGTGAAATTATTCGACCCAAATTCTCACTATTACGTTTTTGGGAGTAAGCTTCCTGAATGTGAACGTGGCCTGATTTATATGCTACCAATTAGTGCTCATATGGAGTATTTGAAATATGTCAGGACTCGAGTAAAAAATCTTGTGTGTATGACGATCTGCGAAACGGAAACTGTACACGAAGATTACGGTCTCATCATGAAAGAATTCAAAAAGGTTGCCGTACCAAGTGAATTCTGTAAGAGGGTTTTTTCGAGGCAATTTCCCGATAACGAGTTTTATGTCATACATGCACACATTCCCAAACCAAAAGAAAAGCCTTATACATTTTACCATATTGGCAATATCGCAGATCCTCGTAAGAAATTTAGAGATGTATTACAAGCATTCGTTCGTCTGAATGAACCAAACACACGTCTCGTTGTGAAAGCCACATGCAACCAACCGATTCATATACAATTTCCACGTGTTGAAGTAATTAACGATCTCCTATCAAACGAGGAAATGGACAATCTCCATAATCGTTGTGACTGTTATGTGAGTTTTTCACACTCCGAAGGCATCGGTATGGGTGCGGTCGAAGCAGCACTTCGAGATAAGCCTGTCATTATTACGAACTATGGTGGTGCACCTGAATACGTAAAGACACCGTACATGATTGATTGTGAACTTCAAGAGTTGGAGAGGGATGATTTTCTCTTCAAAAAGGGTATGGTTTGGGGTAATCCAAACTTTGACCAACTCTTGGAGTTCATGAGACATGCATATGACAATCGTGTTCGTCACATGGATCACGAACACACAAAAAATGTAGTAAGTCGAGAAAATGTTCTAGAGGAGTTCGTCTTGAATGTAATTGGTAGCGAGAACGATAAGTCCGATGAGAATGGTACCACTCATCATTGAATCCCTCTGAGCGATGATGGTCATCACGAGATCATCGAGAACTTGGATACCAGATGGTTTTGTGGCAATGCGAGGTACGAGGGTGCTGATAGTGATGTAAAGTGCCATCGCTATTATTACAGGTCTAAGACTCTCCTGGTCTAACATCGTCTTTCTATTAGTCACTGATTTTAATTTTACTCACATCGACCTTGGTTCCCAATTGAGCATTTTTTACACTATGCTTCTTGCAATAGTCTCCACACACAGCCTTGAATGCACATGGTTTGCCACTCATCGTCGTCGCACAGCATATTTTTTTTGTAGTTCTCTGTTCATTCACCACTTCTGGTGGTTTATCAATCGCAACCGTTTTTCGTTCTTCCTTCTTTTTGTCATGTTCCTGATACTTCTTCTTCATGATCCAAGTTGCATTTGCGAGTTTGAAACACGCTTCATTTGGTTCGCTGACTCGGTACATCTTAGCCGCATCAGCGAGGCAACGCTGCCACATTTCATCACGGATGACTTCCATTTTGTTTCTTATTTTTTTTAAGAATATACGACCCCACTTAGGCATCTCCTGCGATTTCTGAAAGATACATATCAGACTGACCAGCAAAATCTGGGAATTGGTCGACTGTTTTTTTCGTCGTCATCTCTTGAACATTGAATACATGTTCCTTGAACTTCTTGACATCAATACCCGTCGCATTATGAATTTGTGTCTCGTTCGCAATATCTCTGAGAGCGTGAACATAAGCTGCTGCATAGTTTCCGTGACGCACCGACATCACTGGAGAAGAGTCTTGTTGAGCCATGATGGCATATTTAGCTGACTGCTTCACCATCTTTTCTATGGATTGCTTCATACCTCTTGAGCGATTTTGCATCACTACGATGAGTATGAATATTGCGATGAACAAATAAAAGTACATCTTCTACAAGTATCTTTGAAAAAAAATCTAAATAAATTTAAGATAATGTTAAGATCTGAACCAAATGCTATATGCTGTATTTGGAAACCATGTATTAATAAGATTACCTTAACGAATGAAAGTAATTTCAAAGTGAAATATGAAGCGTACCCATATAAAGGTGGTGCAGTCGGTAAGATAGACGCCGCAATCGGTGCAGGTGGTTTTGAAGGCAAAACAGCATTAGAAATTATTCAAGCTGAGAACCTCAAACCAGAAGTGGGTGTGATACCTAAAAGTGATGTTCGGTATGTAACAGTTAATAGGGGGCAAAAAATAGCAGTACGGTACATGTACCTAGATTTACATGACGATTATACAGAAGAAGTACGAAACTTCGGGGTTCTTGATTTAGTAAAGTTTGTACAACCACCACAAGAAGATATTGACGAAATATTAACCAAAAAGGAGGAGGCTTTAGAAGAGGCTAGGCGTAAAGAAGCTGAGGAACAGCGAAAAGTCGAAGAAGAAAGAAAAAAGAGGGAGCGTGAAGAAAAGGAACGCAAAGAAAAAGAAGAGCGTGAAGAAAGAGAACGCATAGAAAGGGAACGTAAATGCTCGAGTGTAACACAACATATGTGTTCTCCAAGTGATACACCTAAAAAATTATGCCCTCATTGCAATCACTGGTACTGCAACTATCACTATCATGTAAATAATAACCCCATAGGTAGAGGGGGTCATGTGTGTAATTAAAATTAAAATATTCATTTATTACAAATGAATAATTGTGATAGCCTTTTTCAACATATGTGTACCACAGAAGGTAAAACTAATAGATGCTTAAAATGTGGATATTTGTTTTGTGATTATCATTTTAACATCAATAACAGTATATTATCAGTTGGTGGTCATGTATGTAAGTGAAACCTAAGTTATTGTAATAAGGTCTTTTTTTTCATGTCTCTCAACGTTTCTGATTATATTTCATTTGTATTTCTGATTGCGATTGGAGTTTTGATTACCATTATCATTTGCTCTTCTTGAAATGGATACAAATCTCAGTAAAATTTTACAGCTTGTAGACGCTAATGTTTCAAATATTCCTGAAGGTGATTACTTACAAATTTGTAACGCACTTAAACAAGTTCATATGAATACCGAGTCTATTTCCGTGGAATGTATTGATGCATATCGTGATTGGTTAGAAAATGTAAAAGAGCTTCGTATTTATCATGAAGCTACAAAAGAAGAGGATGATTTTGATATAAAAAATGATATGTGTGATTCTGATGTGTCTATGTATGGTGCTATAATTCCATCTATTTTTATGGAATTATTCCAGAAAAATATCCTATTAAATCCAAATATCAACAAAAATAAAAAAATGGAAAGTATTCATAAATTTAAAAGTAAATTTGGCCTTTCAAAGGGCTTCAAATTAGAAGATTTAAAACAATATCATGAAATATTACCAGATGTGCTTACGGGTGATGTAAAAACTGACCTGAAAATTCTTTCCAAGTTTAACAATGAAAAGCTTGATGAAGATACCACACTTTGTGAGAGTTCAACAAAAGAAGCGTGGGAACACCTACATACGTTCGGTAATCAAACCAAACAGTTATTTAAATTATTCGACGAAACAAATGAACATGAGAGTTATATAACGTGGTATGAAAACCTAAGTTAGAGTTTTAAGTTGTAATTGTAAATAAGATGGAGAGCGTCCAAAAGCTCACCCACATCGAACACATTCTCAAGAGACCTGACTCGTACGTCGGTCCAGTTGAACAGGGTTCTGAACCCTATTGGATCCTCAATGGTTCTACCTTCACCAAGAAGAACCTAAAGTACTCCCCAGCGCTCTTGAAAATTTTTGATGAGATCCTCGTCAACGCTATCGATCGTAACTCCCTACACCCAAAGAATGTCTCTTCAATCTCTGTTTCCATCGATAAGGATGTGGGCTCAGTGACAATTGAAAACAACGGTCCTCTCGGTGGGATTTCTGTAAAAATGCACGAAAAGGAAGGTCTCTGGAATCCCGAACTTGTATTCGGTCACCTTCTCACCAGTACCAACTATGATGACTCTCAAAAGAGGATCGTCGGTGGTCGTAACGGTTATGGTGCCAAGTTGGCGAACATTTATTCGAGTGACTTTTCGATCATCATCAAGGATCACGAAACAAAGCAAACGTACACACAAAAATGGTCAAAAAATATGACTGTTTGTGATCCACCAAAAATTAAAAAGCATTCGGGTAGCACGTCATCCGTCTCTATCACCTTCACACCCGAATGGAAACGCTTTGGAATGTCCAAAATGGACGACGCCATCTACAGTATCTTTCAAAAGCGAGTTTGGGATGCGAACATTTGTACCACCTCGAATTGTAAAGTGAAGTTCAACGGTGAAATTCTTCCCAAACAAAACTTTGAGGCATATGGCAAGATGCACGAGGGAATCAAAGATGTTGCCTCTTTCAATGGGGATCGTTGGTCAGTGTGTATCGGGCCATCAGAAAACGGTCTCGAACAAGTTTCATTTGTTAATGGAATTTGTACGACCAAAGGTGGTACACATATTGACCATGTCGCCAATCACATTGCCAGTGGTATCATCGATGATATGGCCAAGAAAATCAAGTTGAAGCCTCAGCAAGTCAAGAACACGTTTACTATCTTCGTGAAGGCAACTCTCGAGAACCCAACATTTTCGAGTCAGGTCAAGTCTGAGTGTACTCTAAAAGCTCAAGATTTCGGCTCCAAGTTTGAACCACCTAAAAACTTTGTCAAGAATGTTTTGAAAACTGGTATTGCAGATGAACTCACCGCACTTTCGAAATTCAAAGAGATGAAAGAACTCAAAAAGACTGATGGAGCTCGAAAGTCTAAGATCACTGGTATCCCCAAATTGGACGATGCGAACAAAGCTGGTACGGCACAGTCTGGAAAGTGTACACTCATCGTGACAGAGGGTGATTCAGCGAAAACTCTCGCTGTCGCTGGTCTCTCCGTCGTGGGTAGAGATCAATATGGGGTATTTCCACTCCGTGGTAAGTGTAAAAACGTGAGGGACTCATCGGTGGCACAGTTGACATCTAATCAGGAGTTCAATGATCTCAAGAAAATTTTGGGACTTCAACAAGGAAAGGAGTACAAAGATGTTTCCGAACTTCGTTATGGTCGTCTCATGATCATGACAGACGCAGATAATGATGGAAGCCATATCAAGGGTCTCATTCTCAATATGATTCATTACTTTTGGCCGAGTCTTCTTAAGATGAACTTTGTCGTGAGTATGGTAACACCGATTATCAAGGCGACCAAGGGATCTGAGACTAAGTCTTTCTACACCGACTCGGCATTCCGAACTTGGTATGGTTCGGGTAAGTCTGGGTGGAAAATTAAGTACTACAAGGGTTTGGGTACCAGCACCAGTGCTGAGGCTCGAGAATACTTCAAGAAGATTCAAGATCTCACTGTGAAGTTCGATGCAGATACAATGACTGATAACTCTATTATTCTCGCCTTTGACAAGAAGAGGGCGGATGCCAGGAAAGCGTGGCTTCTCGAAAGCACAGCTAAAGAAGCTAACCAACTTGAAATTCCATATGGCGATGTGAAGCAACTGAACATCACTGATTTTGTACACAAAGACTTGGTAAATTTCAGTCTTGCTGATTTGAAGCGCTCGATTGCTCACGTGGCCGATGGTCTCAAACCTTCACAACGTAAGGTTATGTATTCATGTTTCCAAAAGAATCTCAAAGATGAGATGAAGGTTGCACAGTTGGCGGCATATGTGGCTGAAAAGAGTGCTTACCACCACGGTGAAGTTTCCCTCGCTGAAACAATCGTCAAGTTGGCCAACGATTATACGGGTTCGAACAACATCAACCTCCTCGAACCTTGTGGTCAGTTTGGTACAAGGCTCATGGGTGGTAAAGATGCGTCTCAGACGAGGTACATCTTTACGAAGCTTACCAAGGAGGCTCGAAAGCTCTTCGATCCCAAGGATGATGCCATTCTCAATTACTTGGATGATGATGGTCGCTCCATCGAACCCGACTTTTACATGCCAACTCTACCAATGGTTTTGGTAAACGGCACTGAAGGTATTGGTACGGGTTTCAGTTGCTACGTCCCCCCATTTAACCCTGATGATATCAAAAGTAACATCGAGAGGATGATTGTGGGTGAGGAACTGGTGGAGATGAAACCTTGGTTCAGGGGTTTCAAGGGTAAGGTTTTCAAAGATGATGCGGGGCTATGGATCACCGAGGGTGTGTGGAGAGATACTGGTTCTCGTCTGAAAGTGACGGAGCTTCCACCAGGAAGATGGACTCAAGATTACAAGGAATACCTTGATACTCTTGTTGATAAGAAGATGATCACGAGTTTTACGAACAACAGCACGACCGAAGATGTGGACTTTGAAATCTTTGGGTATTCTGGCAAAGATCTCATCAAGGATCTCAAGTTGAGAAAGACATTCCACACGACAAACATGCACTTGTTCCATCCCACAAAGGGTATTTACAAGTACACGAGTCCTGCGGAAATTCTAAAGGATTTTGTAGAGTTGCGCCTCGAACATTATAAGAAGCGCAAGGCACACCTCATCGATGTCCTTGAAAAGAGAGCGGAGATGTGTGGGCACAAGTCTAAGTTTGTCTCTATGGTGATCGAAGGGAGGTTGGTAGTCTTCAAGAGGAAGAAGCAGGATCTTGAAAAGGAAATGTCATCCATCTTTCCGAAGATTGATGGAAACTGGGACTACCTTCTCAACACAAAGACTGTCGAGTATACCGATGAGCGCGTCAAAGCACTCATGGATGAAGCGAAACAAGCGAACGTTGATTTGGAACGTATGATTAGGACGAGTCATATTACGATGTGGAAAATGGATATTAAAAATATGTGAGCAGTAAGTAGATATGGGTGAGGCTGCTAAGATTTCACTTAAAGCTATTGGAAAGCAGGATACACACCTCCTTTCCAAAGACCCAGAAGAATCATTTTTTAATTATGAAACGAAGAGACATTCCGATTTTAGAAAATATCATAGAGCTCGAAATGTAGTGAATAACGGAACAATCGCTGGATGGCCATTTGGACAAACTGTAAAGGTACAGTTTAATCCCACGAATATGGGTGATCTTTTGAGTAACATGTATCTTAGTATAACAATGCCTGGAATAGCAAATGGTAACTACGCCGATCAACTCGGTAGGCACATTCTCAAGAGCATCACGATGTTTGTAGATGACATCGAAGTTGAAAAGATTCACGATGATTGGGGAATCATATATGATGAGTTGTACCTCGAAATTTCCGAAAAGGTGGCGAATAGATTTCTTGTCAATAGAAATTTGGGTCTAGATGAATCGAGTAAAGATGAAGAATATGCGCGTTCAAGTTCGAATCTCGTCATTCCATTACACTTCTTTTTTTCGAGAAAGTATGCGAGTGATGAATATTCTTCGAACAAACCAAACAGACCGTACTTTCCTGTGTGCGCTATTCATCGCCAAAAAATAGAGTTTGAATTAGAGTTTCACCAACAGACATTTTTTACAAATTTCACAGGTACATTGAGTCTTCAGTCGTTTAATCTCGTAACCGAAGAGATCACCGTCAGTCCCGAAGAAAGAAACTATTTGTCCAGTGAAAGACAAACTCTAATCACAGATATCGTGAGAAAACACCCAACTACGGTAAGTGATCTTGGTATCGACACAATTGTGAATAATCTCGTACCCAACATTCCTGTAAAATGCATTCATTGGTTTTTGAGAAACACAGATTTCGAAAATGAGAGTGATGCGATTGGTTCATCGGATGTAAATGAACAGAGATTATACCAAAATCGTTTTAATTTTTCATCTAATGTGAGCTTCGATGATCAAACGACATTTTTCGATCCCATCATGGATTCAGCTAGTTTTTACATCAGTGGAAACCGTCTACCAAATGTCACAAAAACTAACCACGAATATTACAAATATCTCATTCCGTATCGTACTCGTTTGGCGAGACCTATCCGAAATATCTATACATATAGTTTCTCGATGAATCCGATCAATGTGGAGCCATCGGGGAACTTGGATTTTAGTCAGATACAGTCGGATAAAACGAACATAGAAGTAAAACTAGACACGACGGAAGTGGATATTTCGGCTAAAACGTACTCTTTGAACATGTACTATACGGGATATCAAACATTTGTATTTGATAGAGGATTTATGTCTCTTGCTTACTAAATAGCGAAGATTTGTTGGTGCTAATATAATCGATGATATTGTTCTTGATACACCATTTGATGAAATTCAACTGTGCTAGAGTCGTGTGAATTTCATGAGATGTTCCAGGAACTGTATATGCAAACTTTTCAGATCGACAGAATGGATCGAAAAGTTTTTTACTGTACCCATCAAGACTCGACTTGTAGGCACAATGAACTGTGAAAAGTTTTCCATCTTGGGTCTTAAATGATGTGTGATTTTTTTTAGAATAGTTTGTGATGAACCATTCAAGGTTTCGTAGTGAAATACCACTCGACTTATCTAGAATATTCATCAACTTATTTCTGTTTTCCTCTTCATTGTAAAAATTGTTTATGGATATTAGTAGGATATCAGATTTGCTCATTACCAATCATAGTATTCAAATCTATAAGCTCCTTTGAAATTACACACCCTGGGCAACCTTCTACGAAACCCTGTTCAGGTCCATGAGTATGACTATGACTATGACTTCTACTGATTGAAATGTGCTTGAGCCTGTTTGCTTGAGTAAGATGATGTTTACAATAACCATCACGCCCAGCTCTGAATGTACATCGTCGCCCGTCGTTTTTCTTTGTCCCCTTACATACCGTTCCAGAAAATGTCTTTGGAATATCCTTCAATAGAAGATCCATCGCAATTCCATGTTTCTTCGATATGATTTCAACGTACTCATTCATCATCGCTACGAGACGTTCATTCAATTCATCATCAAAAATCTCCATGATTCTTTCATACATACTCATCACTTATTTGTATCACGTTCGTATTTTTTAAATATATCTTCAACGGATTCAGATCGAGTCGCAGCTTTAAGTCTTTCTCTAAGTTCTGCAACCTTACCAGTCGTATCTAACCCCAGTTTTTTACATTCATCTATAAGTTGATCTTTCTTCATCGTACTCAGAGCTGGACCAGTCTTTTTCTTTTTAGGTTTATGTTGGTCGATAATTTCACCAAAAATTTCTTGTTTTGGATTTTCAAATAATGGCTCGAGAAGATCACATACTGGATTTAGAAACTTATTCTCAAAATAATAAAGATAATCCACGGGAATGTTGTTCTCTTCGACGAATTTTGGATCTTCAGACTTTTCAAAAGCTTTTGCTTTTGGATCATCTGTTTTTGTCAGCAAGTATGGAACACGGTCACCAGATTGAGGTTCAGAACCTGGTTTGCGTTCTCGCATTTTTACAACAACTTGGACATGTGACTGGTTGATATTCACACTTTCGGGACTCGTGATAGATACGGGTTCACCCTTGATTTTATATGTGTCAGAAAGTGATTGACTCAATATAAGCTTCTCATTAGGAACATCACCAGAAAGAAGTTCAATTGCCCTCTCTTTTGCCAACTCTTTAGGAGGACCCGTATCTGGTGCATCGAGAACAACATCCAAAAGTTCTTTACACACTTCTCTCACATGAGGTGTATTGTCTCTACGAACAACCTGGAGTCCCTTGATGTCTATGTAGTCCATGTGCATCTGGTCATCTTTTCCCTTCGTCCACAACTTAGCGGCATATCGTTTTTTGGAATACAAAAAATATGGCCAGTAAACCTTCTCAAGTTCCAAATTGTTTGGTTTTTTGAAAAGTGCGCTACATTCCTCTGCCGCTCGCTCACCCACTTCCCAACTATATTTGACAGCTTCTTCACCCGTTCGTCCCCCAACATCAAACTCAACCATCACTGAATCTGTATTATGAACAACCATTTCACCAGGACCAATATGAAAATGGTGAGATTCAGTGGTTAGGTCGTATACATACCCTTCAGTTTCACCTATGAGTTCAAGTTTCTTGATAGCATTTGGGCTCTTTCTCTGAGTTGATTTCGTCCACGTTTGTCTAAAAACATCTGGTTTATCTTTTCGAGTGTTAAGAGATACGTTGTATTCGAGACGTCTTCCTAAAATGAACATACCCATCGATCCCTCTTTACCTTTGATATCCATTCTCGTGTATCCGTGAACGTCTTTGTCTCCATCAGCCATGTAATATCCTTCCCAAAATGACTCTACCACTTCGATGGGTGCGTTCAAAATGCAAGATGGCACGATCTTTTCTTTGTGAGCGTTATAGAACATAGAACGATATCTCTCACTTATACTCTTAACGTCTCCTTTCGCATTGAGTTTATAGACTCCAGAACTTTCGATGGTATCGTAAATAGAAGTTTCAAATGGGCATAGGTTTTGCATTTCGATGAGATAGTCCACGTTTGAATTGTTAAGCGCCCATGTATATTTGTCACCATAGTGACCACATGAACCATCACCAAAAAAGAAACCCATAACCTTCGCTTCATTAACCGAGACGGTAGTATCACTCCGATTAAATCCATGAACACAATCTCCGTGAAGTAAATTTGTACCCAGAGATACTTCACATGGTTTAATCATTTGTTTATTTTCGAGAAGAAGACTGTGATCTTCGGTGACGTCAACAAGACCAGTATGGGTCAAAACACGATGAATATTCTTCGTCGTTTTATGACGAACAATCTGTTGAATGGGCGTAAACCCCTTTTCAGTCCAAACTTCCGCATCAATCTCGGCAACCTCTTTACCATCATCACGTTCTTCATATGATTCGACGAGTGAATCGATTCTACATGTCTTTACTTCACCTTTAATACGAAGTAGTAGAGGTGTATCAGGTGTCACGGAATCACCATATCTTACTTTCGAACCTGGAAAATTCGCCTCTACATAATTCTTTGTCTCTTCGATCATTCCACGACCCCTACATGTCGTCGTAGAGGCGATGGGTACACACGGAAGAATACCCTTTCCAGCACCCGTGAATCCATACACGGAGTTCATCGAAACTTTATAAGCCAATTGTTTACCATTGTATACTTCTTTCATCGATCCCGTCGCAGCGGCCATATCCTTTTTAGCCTTTTTACGAAATTGTTTGAGCTCTAGAAGAATGGCAGGTAAAAGACTGGGTACACCTTGTGCAAATTTATATATTTTGTCACCAATTTTGAATGATTCGTAGGTAATACCAGGAACGTTACCGTACCGATACTCATCCATAACGAGCGTAGAATAGCACAGATTATGTGCCATCATGATTGATGGATACAGTGCTTCGAAATCTAGGGCTGTAATCGGTGTGTAATATGCACCTTTGTGAGCTTCGAGAACGGTAGCACCCTCATAGGGTTCTTCGGGTAGGGATCCATATTTGATAGTCGGTACCATATAGCCCAACTCCCTCGCCTTCTTGGTGAGCTGACTAAACACCTTAATTTGCTGACCACGCTCGACGAGGAAACACAAAGGAACCCAGGTTGCTTTAGCCATCTCGAGAAGATTGAGAAGAGTACACAATTTTTTCAAAAGTTTATGAGGAAGAAGAGTATCCTTAATACAATATTCCGCAACTTCACCCAACTTTTTAGGATCACCCTCTTTGTACCGAGCAAACATCTCTTTTGCAGGCATGTCAATTTTTTGATCCCCCAAATACAACTTTGAAACTTCATTAAGCTTGTACGAGTCTAATTTGTATCCCTTTTTCACTTCATGAAACATATCAAAAATGAAACGTCCAGTCATAGGAAGAAGTTTTAGAAAGTTGTCACCAAGAGCACTTGAACTCAGTTTTTTCAATAAAAGTTCACTTGGTGGATCATGAAGTTTTCCAAGATTGAAAAATTCTTCATGACACCCAGTCAAATGAGCCCTCTTAAAAATATACTCAAGATCAAAACCAAAAATGTTCCACCCCGTGATGATGTCAACATCTTTCTCGTGAATGTATTTTTGAAATGCCTCGAGCATTTCTCTTTCGGTCTCGAAACTTACTACATCTGGACCATCCGTTTTCTTGTAACAAAGACAAGTCTTCTCGTATGGTTCGTCATTCCCAAATGTACAAAGTGATAGAGCAATCTGGAAACACGCATCACCTGGAACGTCAGCATCTGGAAACTTACCAGTCGAACTATTACACTCGATATCAATGGAGGCTACGACAAATGGAGCAATATCATCCCTTGACACGGGTTTCAATGTCCTCCAATCATTACACCATAAATCAATGTCAACTTTTGCGAGATGAGAACGGACACATTCACTTCCAGTATCAAGCCACCCAGTTGACTGAATACCTGTACGATGCATCAACCTCAGGACAGGGTCGAGATTCGCTTCGTACACATGGTACTTTTGAAAGTCTCTATTGTATCCAAAGATAGAATTCACCTTTCTGCGATCAGCAAGGTTTTTGAAATTGAGACGCATGAATGCAAACATCTCATTATTTTGAAAACCCCAAACGTCCTTCTTTCGTGTGATACTATAACTCGTCACATGATCTGGTCGAAGTTTGTTCAGATCATTATAAAGTATACGAACATCTTGATCAGTCGTCCCCCTTGGCAACTTTACAAAAAAATAGGGTTCGAAAACTGTCGTGACACATACAGACTTTCCATCCTCCGTCTTTCCCAAAATACTGATCAAGTGTTCATCATCCTCATCTCGAGCTTCCCAAGTCAGGGCTTGGAACACCACCATATGTTTATATTGAGCCAAAATTTTAATATCATTTATTAATAAATGTCTGCTGCTTTAATTGAGCTCGTGTCAGTCGGTGCTCAGGATGTGTACATCACTGGCTCCCCTCAGGTCAGCTTTTTCCGTCAGAACTACAAGCGCTATACCAACTTCGCCATGAAGCCTGAGCGCATGGATTACATCGGCACCTTCGGTGATTCCAACGAGGTCACTATCCCCATTCGTTCCAAGGGTGAACTCATGAGCTACATCTGGATCGAGGCTGATGGTATTGCGGAGGTTCAACAAAACTCTGATGGTCTTTTCTCTAACAACGCCGCCAACCCAACTACATTTTCCCTTTGGATCGGTGGTCAGAAGGTATCCGAGCTCGATTCCCTCTACATTCAAGGTGTTCACAACCCACTCATGCGTGACTCGGCTGCTAAAGCTTCTTTCGCTGTGACCACCAACACCCGTAAGGAGAATCACACTGGTAATCATTACATGGTTCCCTTTTTCTTTGGTGAAGATTGGACCAAGGCTCTCCCCCTCGTTGCGCTTCAGTATCATGACGTCGAGATCCGTGTAAAGTGCCGTGATGGTTTTACCCCTAACACTACACCCAAGGTCTTTGGTAACTACATCTACCTTGACACTGATGAGCGCAAGTATTTCACCGATACCGAGCACGAACTCCTCATCACCCAGACTCAACATCAACTCGCTACCAACACTGATACCGACATTGATCTGAGCTACTTTAACCACCCCGTCAAATCGCTTCATCTTGTTTCTGGTGAGGCGTCTGGTAGTAACTGGGCGGACGAATACAACTTTAGTACATCGTCTCTCTACATTAACGGTACAGCTCTCTTTGAGAACACCTCCAACGTCTACCACCACGACGTTGTTCCCGAGATGCATTGCACCGATCTCCCCGAGAACGTCATCAATGATCTTCCCACCTACTCGTGGCCTTTCTGTCTCACCATGAGCAAGATGCAACCCACTGGCTCCCTCAACTTCTCTCGTATCGATAACGCCAAGCTCGTACTCAACAGTCCCACTGGTGGCAACCAGCTCCATCGTGTCTATGCGGTCAACTATAACATTCTTCGTATCAAGAATGGTATGGCTGGTGTCGCATTCGGTAATTAATTCCAGTTATCGATTAAATTTTTGGTTTTTTCATACATTCGCTTTCCATGAAACGTCTTGTCCTTCAGTTCATCCCAAATTGTAAGTCGGTACTCAAGAAATTTCTTGAACTTTTCCGAGTTACAATTAGACTTGTATCTGACCTTTTCACCCTTAAGTGCTTCATTTGTCACGGCAATACGGGCATCCATTGAACGCTTAGCAAGCTCATCAGGAGAGAGACGAGTGGACACATCCTGTTTTTTTCCAAGTGCCATATATACTATGGATGGTTCTATCCTTTATTACTGTAAAGCATGTCACAGAACCTACGATGGATGTGCACAATGCTGCTTCGAGATGGATCATGTCGAAGTTAAAATCCCAACAGATACTAAATGATCCCACTTATCATCGTCAGTGGTCTCGCAGCTCTCACAGCTTATACATTCTTGGGACAGAACCTTGTATCCTCGGATGAGGCCAAGCGTCTCATCAAGGAGGGTAAAATCAAGGCGGTCATTGATGTTCGCACCGCCGCTGAGTGGCGTATGGGTCATTATCCCAGAGCCTTACATATCCCAGTCGACAAGATCAACGAAAAAACAACAGCGGAACTTCCCAAGAAGGGTCTACTCGTCTATTGCAACACTGGACAACGGGCCAGATTTGCAGCAGAGAAATTGGAGGTACTTGGATTTAAGAATGTGTACTATATTGCTGGAACATACAAGGGGCTACTTGTGTAAGACATCATAGAAAAAATTTCCTTAATACAATTACAATGCACGTCGTTCTTAAACCCAGTCCGTCAGTAACTCATAAATATCGTGTCATTCTTCCAAGTAAAAGAGCCATTGATTTTGGACAGAAAGGCTTTCATGATTACACTGACCACGGAAATCCCCGTCTCATGAGGGCGCATCTTATTAGGAAGGGTGCTATCATTCCTAAGAAGTTACGTATCGAAACAAACCAGTATGAAATTCATAGGGGTATGCTCATGGTCGACGAAAGTGAACAAGAAGATTGGGAAGACTTTTTCAGGGCTGAATACTGGGAACGCTGGATGCTATGGACATACCCAGATATCAACAAAGCCAAATTATTCATGACTATGCAAAAGGGTATGCTATTCATGCCTCAACCCGAAGATTTATGGTTTTCTAATTGCCAGTAGAACCAAATCCACCCGAACCCCTCTCCGTATCTTCGACGATGTTAATTTCCTCGATGGATGGCGTCTCACAACGTTCTAGAACAAGCTGTGCGATGCGATCACCCTTCTTAACCTCAAAGTCCTTGTCTCCATGATTGAAGAGAACGACTTTGACTTCTCCAGTATAATCAGGATCGATGACACCCGCACCGACGTTAATACAGTGCTTCACGGCCAAACCCGAACGA
>Ga0181422_1000132_pt1 | contig 22773 bp, 24 predicted proteins | sample 45SPOviralmetaG_FD_130147 | JGI IMG/M metagenome (GOLD analysis project Ga0181422, IMG submission 130147) | Marine viral communities from the oligotrophic San Pedro Time Series (SPOT) site, San Pedro Channel, CA, USA - 45 SPOT_SRF_2013-07-18 | ecosystem: Environmental > Aquatic > Marine > Strait...
CTACAGCAAAGATTAATCTTCAACTTCAGAGTCAAATATCCATGAGGACAAACTGGAACTCAATATGGAGATACATTCACCTTACGTTTGGATTAATTTTAGTGGTATACCACGGAAGAATTGCTTGGTTTCATCAAGGTATTGTGGACTCCGTGTGGTCCGCAGATATCGATAAACTGGTGTCTACGACACTGATCTTCTTCGTGATGTGGACTGGGCTGGCTAAGTGGCCAATCTACCCCTGGTACAAGAAGCGACAAAACAAGAAGAAGAAAGCACAAAAAGCAGCAGCGGCTGAATAAGTCCGCATTCTATCTTTGATTTATGCATGAGCCAAGGGGCCCACTGCTTTGTTTCAGTTGCCTTGGTAGATGTTCATGGCTTCGTCAACCGATGCACCCTCGCAGATGATGGCGTGGCAGGCCGCGGTCATACGAACAGCTTCTTCGGTCGTTTTCTGATGGATATTGCGGCCTGTTGCTGCACCCCGGCATCCCGAAATGGCCATTTGGTCGTGAAGCCGTTGGAGGAAATCTCGTGGTGGTAGCGTACCCCCTCCCGAACAGATGATGCCCGTTCGTCCAGCTGCTTCAACAGCGATTTGAAGGGACTCAGGTTGTGTCATTCCTTCAAACGCACGTGGGTAATTCACTTTGGCAAAGTCGGCTCCAATGCAACTCGCAACACCTGCGGCGCCAGAGATAAGCTGAGGATCTTTTTCATCGGTGACCGCTTGTCCTCGAGGGTACATCCAGACCACTGAAATCATGCCAAGTTCGTGAGCTTGGCGGATGAAATGGGCCGCTTCGGTCAACATTTCATGTTCGTATTCGCTACCGATGTAGACGGTGTATCCAATTCCAACGACGTTGATGCCGTTGTGAACCAGCGACATCACATCGTCCATGTCCCACAATGCTTGACTGATGGGGTCGCGTTGGGAAGTCTTGACGAGGTGAGATTTGGAGTTCAGTTTCACGAGGTAAGGGATGTCAGGATAATCTCGAGCGTATTGGGCGATGAGCCCGCATTGTCCGGCGAGCACACCGATGGTGCCATCAGCATGGGCCTTTGCTCCAATTTCGAACAAATGGCCAGGGTCGTTAGACGAACGTGGGACGTTTTTACCACCGTCGTAAAAGTCATCGTTGAGGTGTTCGATTTTTTGATCGCAGGCGAAGAGGTTCATGAGACCAGTTCCTGCCGTGGCGGCATACATGTTGTCAAGGTAGGTCTCGATCAATTCATCGGGAACATCGGCTGGAACGTTGATGTCGCTCATGAAAATCACCACGCAGTTCACTGGCCGGTGAAGTTGGCCACACGCTTCTCAACGTAAGCAGCGATGCCTTCCTTGGCATCGGAACTGTTGAACAAGGACGCTTGCAATTCTCGCTCAAGCGCCAAGTGGTATTCGAAGGGTATCTCGGGACCTGTCTGGCAGGACCGCTTGATGTTTCCAACAGCCTTCACTGCCTTGTTTGGAAGGGTGAATTGGGAGCACCAGTCAAGAATGTCACGTCGGAAGTCATCGGAGTCGCCTTCCCAAATGTGGTTGATGAGGTTGCAACCGTGAGCATCCTCAAAGGACATCAATTCCCCGGTCACCATCATCTCAAGCGCCTTTGCCTTGCCGATGAGGCGAGTCAGACGCGCCGTACCGCCGGTTCCAGCAAGAACACCGAGGTTGATTTCAGGGAGCCCAACCTTTCCAGCATTCTTTCGTGCGATTCGGATGTCAGCTGCCATGGCAATTTCAAGGCCACCACCGACAGCGTGGCCGTTGATAGCGCAAACGACCAGTTTGGAGGTTTGCTCCAATCGAGAAAGGGTTTCGTTGGCGTGAAGGCAGAAATTGTACTTGAAGCCGGGGCTAACGCTGTTCAACATCTGGATGGACGCTCCTGCAGAAAAGAAAGAGGCCCCGTTGCCGGTGAGGACAATGCACGTAACGTCGTCGTCAAACCGTGCACGGACGATGGCCTCATCGATGTCGAGCATCATGCCGTGAGTGTAGGTATTGGGTGAGCGGTCGTTGGGCCCTTCAAGGGGAGCTCCTGCCGAGTCAGAGGTCAGTTCAATGACGGCGATGCCGTTCTCTGTCACGCCGTAGTTGACGAGACGGTTGGTCATTGGTTCAAGTTTCAATCCGTAGAGGTCGCTCATGCCTTGACCCACAGGGGTCGGCATTAAGAAGAAATCGCTGAGTTTTCTTGCGCTTCACCATCGGAATTGCTCGTAAACGAAACATGGCCACCACCGCGTCGGGCCGATTCCCAGCGCGCCTTGACTTGAAGTGCTTCCTCGCTTGGTTCCCAATTATCCCTTGATTTGGCGTTTCGGAAGGGCAATCGGAGTGGTCGCGTTGGGCCCTTGCCTCGCTTCAGCATGAATGGAGAGGTCATTCGGAAGACCACCCGCTTGAACAACGTAGGGCGGAACAGGCGACCAATCCAGCGCAGACCGTTTCCACTTCGCTTTTGGTCCTTCATCCAGTTGACACACATGCGCTTGAACATGCGATCACCCACTCTGTTCATCAGCCAACGGTTGGCCACGCTGGTTCGAACGTAGGGGAGCAAATGCTGACGAACCTGCTTGTCATAGGTTGGCCCACCCAACATCTCCTGTGCCGCAAGAACCCCCGACCAGACCGCCATGCGCATGCCAAAGCCCCACATGAAGTCTTGAAGACCGCCCGATTCACCAACGTAGTGTTGACCCGTAACTGGGTCGGTGTAATTACCATTCAGCGTGAAGTCACCTTTTCCTCCAACGCGCTTGATGGGGTTGATGTCAAGATCGGGATAGAGACGTTGGTAGCATGCGATGGTCTCGTTCAAAAAACGCTCACTTTTCTTTTGCTTCCTCCATAAACAGGTGCATATCAGTCCAACGCCATCAATGATGATGAGGTAGCTGTACGCCCCTGGTGCGAGTTTGTCATTCAGTTGAAACGCAATGTGATTTGGGTGCGTTGTGTGGAAGATTTCACCAAGCGCAATGGCCGAGGTGTCTTTTGGCCCACAAGCCACGATGTCGGCGTCTTTTTGAGCGATTCGAGATTTGTAATGGAGGGTCGCTCCGGCTTCGATGGCCATGCGTTTGAACGCCTGGTCAATGGTGTGGTCGGAGGTGCCACGCTCAACGATGCGGTAAGCGACGCCATCGGATTTGGCTTGGGTGATTTCATCGTCTGGATGAATCAGGTCAACAACTGAGAAGGCCGTTGATTTGAACGACGAAGGGTCAAACCCCCACCCTTCGAGTTGGTCAAAGAAATCCTCATCCATGCTCCAATTTTCTAGCGCTTGAAAATCTCCGTCAAAGCGGGCTCCAGAATCGGCCCGAATGTCATGGACATGAACCTCTTTTCCAGCCTTTGCCAGCACAACGGCGGCAGCTAACCCCGATAGTCCAGCACCCATCACCGTGATGGGTTTGGATGCAGATGGACTATCGGCCATGCATGGCCATGGAGGCGTGAGGTTTGAATGATGTGCTTCTCTCGTTCGGACCATGTCGGGGACCATTCTCGTGGAAGAAGCCCCCGATGTGCTGAATCCAGACGACCTGCTAAAGAGACTGAACACGATGGGCTGCGGAGCCGTGGTCAGTTTCGTTGGCCTCACCCGTGAGACCGAAGGCGACGCAGATGTGTTGCGTTTGGAATTCGACGCCTGGCAAGACAAACTCACACCGGTGCTGGAATCCTTAGCCCACCAATCCATCGCACGGTTTGGCGTTACTTCAGTGGCCATGGCGCATCGAACCGGTTCCGTCGGACCCCAGGAACCGATCGTAGCCATCCATGTCGGTAGCCCGCACCGAAAGGAAGCCTTCACAGCCTGCGAATGGCTCATTGATGAGTTGAAGAAGCAAGCACCCATATGGAAGAAAGAGGTCACCACGAGTGGCGAGACTTGGAAGGAGGGATTGGGTTGAGTGAAAAATCAATTGAAGGCATCATCAACATCGGCGGCAAACCCATCGTTGAGCGCCGAGCAACAGCTCGAGGAAGAGTGGTGCTTCAAGCGGCAAGTAAAATGGCCATTGAATCAAATTCCATCAAAAAAGGAAACGTGTTGGAAGCCTCAACCGTGGCCGCCTTACAAGCGGTCAAAGATACGCCACGCATTATTCCCCACTGCCACCCAATACCCCTTGAAGGAACTGAAGTATCGTGGCATTGGAACGAGACCAGCCTTTGGTGCACTGTTTCGGTCTCAGCCCACTACAAAACAGGTATCGAGATGGAAGCGCTGACAGGCGTAGCAGCCGGCCTTTTGTGCGCTTTTGACATGGTGAAATCCTTGGAAAAGGACCAAGAGGGTCAATACCCCGTTGCACGAATCACCGACCTCGAAGTGGTCGAGAAATTCAAGGGATTGTGAACCGTTGTATTGATGGCTTTCCCGCGTTTCCAACGATTCATGGGCATCACCACAGACCTGGCACACCATTTTCTCGAAGCCGTTGACCAAGCGGCCATCGCCAGTGCCGCTTGGCGTGGTAAAGGCGATAAAAACGCCGCCGACGACGCGGCTGTTGAAGCGATGAGGCGAACCTTTGATGCGGTGCCATTTGACGGTCGCGTGGCCATAGGAGAAGGTGAGCGAGATGAAGCGCCGATGCTCTACATCGGGGAAGAACTTGGTTCGATGGTCGGCCACGCCGGTGCTCCTCAAATCGACATCGCCGTCGACCCACTCGAATGCACCAACAACTGCGCCGATAACCAACCTAATTCCATTGCCGTGTTGGCAGCCGCTCCTCGTGGCACATTGCTTCATGCACCGGATTGCTACATGGACAAGTTGGCTGCTGGACCTGTTCTGGCCGACCATGTTTCCCTTGATGGAGGAGCGTCCTACAACATTGAGCAGGCCATGCACGTGCTTGATTGTGAAGCAAGTGATGTCCGCATCGTGGCCCTGGACCGAGAGCGACATCACGAACTCTTCAAGGAAATTCGAGCGACGGGCGCGCAGCTTCATCTTCTCGGCGATGGGGATGTTTCTGGCGCCATTTGGGCTGCGAAAGAAGACGGGCCCTTTGACATGCTCATGGGCATCGGAGCAGCACCGGAAGGCGTGATTTCCGCTACAGCACTCCGAGGCATAGGTGGGATGTTTGAGGGGCGATTGGTGTTCAGGTCACCCGAAGAAGAGGCAAGGGCCGAAACGATGGTCGGTGATGATTTGACGCGGCTTTGGAAAGCGTCTGACCTCTGCAAAAGTGAAGATGCCGTGTTTGCGGCATCTGGCGTGTGTGATGGCTACCTCCCAGGTGTCAAAATAGATGGCGAACACTCAACGACGTTCAATGAACTGATCGACGTCTCTGCAAAGACGGTGGTGCGCTCGGAGGAGCGACGGCCCCTGTGAACCCTTGAGGAACTCGCATGGCCCAACAACTCCGAATTGATGTTCGCCTGCCACAGGGACATTGGGCTGGAGATGTCACCAGAGACCACCCAACGGCTACTTTGCGCATTGAACAGCACATGCCAATGAGCAAAGGTCGAGGCACAGCGCGGTGCTGGAGCAATGAGAATCTTCACGAAACCGTCCAGTTGCACGCAGGTATTGATGCATGCACCGATCCAGAAGACGGGCGGTTTTCAGTGAACATCTCTGCTGGCGGTGGTGGATTTCTTCGCCCACTGGTGGATCTCGGCGTCGTCCCCCGAACCCCGTTTGAGGTCCGAGATGGGTGGGTGGAATGGACGGTTGAGGGCAGCCGCGACACCATGAGAGCGTTGGTAAATCGCTTTCGAAGTGATGAGATACCCCACCGTTTGCTCTCGACCAGAAGCACAGGGACTCGACTCTTGACTCCCCGCCAACGTGAAGTGTTTGAAGTGGCTTCGAGAGAGGGATACTGGGATGTTCCCCGGCGCATCAACCTCACCGAATTGGCAGGTCTTCTCGAGGTGGCCAAATCGACCCTTTCCAATCAACTTCAGCGGATTGAATCTGCTGTGTTCCATGCGTTTACTGAAGAGATACGCCGCCAAAGCGACTAACATGTTCGTGCGAACATGTTCGTAAAGGGTATAAGGAGGTCGCCATCCACCCTCATCCATGGACAACCTACCGAAGACATGGGATGACTGGATTGAGAACTTCAAAGCCTGGCAAGACAATGTCGGGTACGACCGTGAATGGATGGGCGATTTCGACCTCTCCATCCAGTTCGACTGGGAGCGCGCTGGGGACGTTATCGAATACGGTGATTACGAAGGTCGTTCAAAGTGGGAACGATCTCTCCAAGTTCCTCATCAGAGCATGCGAGACGCTTTGGTCAGCATGATCACCGTCCAAGGCGACACTGAGTTTGCCTCCGTTGAGCAACAGCGCCACCTCCTCGCCACCGCTCCAACCGATTACGACCGCTATGCAGCGGCTCGGATCATGGCGGAAGAACAACGACACGGTTGGCAAATGGCATACCTCCTCATGACCTATTTTGGACAACAAGGACGTCGTGAGGCACAAAAACTCCTCGAGCGCAATGCGCAGGATGGCGACCGACTGCTCGGTGCCTTCAACCGACCCATGCCACACTGGCTTGATTTCTTCTGCTACACCATGTTCGTGGACCGAGACGGCAAATTCCAACTCGGAATGCTGTCCACCTCAGCCTTCAAGCCACTCGCTGCAAGCATGGGACCCATGCTGAAGGAAGAATCGTTCCACCTAGGAACCGGTTCCAATGGACTACGACGAATCATCAAAGCCGGTGTTGTACCGCTCGACATGCTCCAGCGCTACATCAACAAATGGGTGTCAACCGCCCACGACCTGTTTGGTGTTGACGAATCATCCTCCGCTCACTGGGCCTATGTATGGGGCATCAAGGGACGCTGGGACGAACGAAAAAAGCTCGACGCCGACATTGAAGTTTCCAAGGAGACCCTCAATGAGGAAGCACGTCAGCACTACCATGACGAAATCGTGCGTGAAGTGAAGAAACTTTGCGGCTACCTGCCGGATGGAAACATCGACCTGTACGTGCCTCACGAGAACTTCCACCGAGAAATTGGAACGTTCAAGCGCCAACGCTACACCGTTGAAGGCACACTTTTCCAAGGGTCCGACGAAGCATGGGATACGTACATCTCCAACCACTTGCCAACCGCTCAAGATGAAGAGGACCTCAAGGAAATTTTCAAGCAGCAATGGGTGGCTGAGAAGCCCTTGACCGCTCGCCAAATCGCCTCTGGCATTGGTGCGAGTGTCTGAACACCGAGGTGATCATTGATGATTCCCGTCGCCCTGTACGGCGTGAATGCCGAGATGTGCGAGCGCTTTTTTGACGCGTTGCCAGGATTGGTGACCGATGCGTATGAGGACCGAACCTACATTGAATCCCTGTACGCTGTTCAAGCCGATCAGTCCATTGAACACATCAGCATTGCAGACCAATGGTCGAAGCGAGCGCCCTTTGCTTGGCCGGAGGACATTGTGAACGAGGTCGAGATGGTTTTGCGAACCACGACCTATCCCGATGTCTCCTTGCTTGAACATTTGATGACCCTTGACGGAGTGGATGCCCAGCGCATCTCAGAATGGATGCACTTTTCCACCAACCTCTTCCCCATCTATTCAGAAAAAGCATGCAAAACGCTCGAGCAGATGGGGCTTGAAACACCATACAAACCAAACGATATCGCGAGTTATGGCCTTTATGTCAACAGAATTGAAGGGCTCAAACTTCATGCCCCAGCCGCAGGACTTCCGGAAATTGGACTCCCACGAACTCGGATGCTGCAGTTGGGCTTGGAGCGGTTTGAATGAACAATGCCGCCGTTCACGTCAAATTGATTCTCGTCGCTGCCATTTGGGGATTAGGGTGGCCTGCCGGCCGTGTCGTTGCCACAGAGCTCCCCCCCATTGGTTCCGCCTGGGTACGCTACGTGATGGTCGTCATCGTGTTCTTGGCCTACCTAAAGTGGTCAAACCAATGGATTCTACCATCCAAGACACAATGGAAGCATGTTGCTTGGATTGGCCTGTTTTCGACCTTTGTGTACCAATCGATGTTCATGTACGGCATGCGCTACACGGCCGCTGGTGATGCTTCCCTCATGATCACGTTCAATCCTCTGTTTACTGCTTTCCTCGCCGTGCTGTTCCTTGGCGAACGAATGTCGTGGAGGCTTTTTGCCGGCCTGTTGTTGGCTTTTGCTGGTGTGGCGGTACTCTTCCTTGCCTCGCCCAACACGGACATCCCAGAAATAGAACGATGGATTGGTAACGCTTTCATCGCTGGCTCCGCTTTTGCTTGGGCCTCATCAACCATCATCATGAAACGGGTGATGACGGACGTACCAGACGATGCCCAAGCACCGCTAAGCCCGTTACACCTCACCGTTTGGTCATCGGTAATTGGACTCCTCATTCTGACGCCTTGGGCGGGCTTCGAGGCGTTGAACGCAACCTGGACCGTGCCGAGTGCCGAAGCGTGGGCCGGCATCTTCTTCCTCGCTGTCTTTTCAACCGTGCTTGCCTACGTGTGGTTTGCCGATGGCATTCGTATCATCGGTGCTGGGCCTGCTGCCTTCTACGTGTATCTGGTTCCACCATTTGGCATCCTCGGAGGATGGCTCTTGTTGAATGAACAACTGGGAACTTCCCTCGTGATTGCCTTCGCTCTTATCGTTGGGGGCGTTCTTCTCGCACAATCCAAACAGACGCCCACCGAGCAAGCATCATGAAGTGGACCGTACTCCAATGACCATGACGATTCAACGAGTGGCGGTCATCGGTGCTGGAACCATGGGCGCAGGCATTGCCCAAGTGTGTGCTCAGGCAGGATGGAAAACCAACCTCTACGATGCCTTCCCCGAAGGATTGGAACGCGGCATGGACCGCATTCAAGCGTTTTGGGAGAAAGGCATTGCTCGCGGAAAGACGACCGCAGAACAGCGGGACGAATGGTCGGCCCTGCTCACCCCTTTCAGCGATCTTGCGGAGGCAGTTAGCAAAGCGGATATGGTGATTGAAGCCGTTCCAGAAATACCGGATTTGAAGCACAGCATCTTCGCTCAACTCGACCGTCTTGCACCCCCCCATGCGGTGCTTGGAACCAACACGTCATCCCTTTCGATTGCTGATATTGCGGCTGTCACCAACCGGCCTGAACAAGTGATAGGAATGCATTTCTTCAATCCAGTTCCAATCATGAAATTGCTTGAACTTGTTCAGCATGGGTCGACCTCTGATGCGACAATCGCTGTTGCACAAGCAGCTGGAAAGGCCATGGGAAAAACAACAATTTTGGTCAAAGACATCCCTGGTTTTGCAACAAGCCGCCTTGGAGTCGTTCTCGGAAACGAGGCGATACGGATGCTCGCCGATGGCGTGGCAAGTGCAAAAGACATCGATACTGCGATGGTCCTCGGATACAAACATCCGATGGGACCCCTTGCGTTGACCGACTTGGTCGGTCTTGATGTTCGCCGGGATATTCTGCTCAACTTGCAACGCTCCTTCAACGACGATGCCTACGCACCACATCCGTTGCTTGAACGTCTCGTCAGTGAAGGCCGCCTCGGCAAGAAAACAGGAAAAGGAATCTACGACTGGTCAAGCGGGCAAGCCGAGGAAACGAGCCTGGAGTAGACGAAACCCGCCCCTATTGCTTTAATTGGGAGGGTTCGGTACCTTCCTCATGGACGGAACCGTACCTACGCCCTGGGGAACCATCGCCGACAGCATTGATGATTGTGAGCCCAATTCTTCCACAGCCACGAATGTGTCGCAGAGTGATGTGATGGGGCCAAGCCCCGTACTTCAACAGCAAATCACGCCAGAGATGGTCGCCCAAGGCTATCAGCCGGGGATGGGGGCCCAAACCGTGGTCGTAGGCGGCCAAAGCAAGGGGCCAAAAGTCCCGTTGATCATTTCAGCCGTTCTCGTCGTAATCGGGCTCATCGGTTTCGCGGTTGCGGCCGTCGTCGGAGCGTCCCTTGAAGACACCTTCAAGAATCTCTCCACCGAAGAATACACCACCGTCATTGACGACAATGGGGAACTCACCTATGCTGATGCCGATGAGTTGGGCGAAGAGGGTTGGTACCTTTTGATTCCAGGTGATCCAAAGGCCGATGAAAACGGTAATGGCATTAGCGACGCATGTGAAGGCGTGAACTTCTCCGTTGTGGATTCAAACGGTGAGGATGCATCAGATCGTGTCGCTCGAATCTCATGTTCAACCTCAGAAGGAGACAACACCAACATCGGTGAAGAATATTTTGACATCAAAGACCATGTTATTGTTGCTCGTATATGCCACACCATCAACGGTGCAGAAGGCAATTTAGGAGAACACCGCTGCGCCGAAGGAGAGGTGCTCACGGTCAGCAACGATGCGAACATCTCCATGTCCGTTGTGGACTTGGATGAGATGTATGGGCCCTTTGTCGAAGAACTCATTTCTTCAGGCCTCGTAGCCATGGGTGGATCTGGGGCCGGTTGTTGTTCCATGTGCGGCGGCGTGATTGCCCTCATCGTTGGCCTCATGCGCTTGGGGGGCGGCAAGAACGCCCCGCAGATGCAATTCCAAATACAGTGATTCAGTCAAAGGATGGACGGCGCTTTTCGAGGAAGGCTGCCACGCCTTCTCGGAACGCATCGGTGGTTCCAGCCGCTTCGATCAACGTTCGCTCATGGTCAAGATGCGTTGAGAATTCGTTATCGGTTTGCACGTGCAAGAGGTGTTTGGTGGCTTCTTTGGTGTGAGGGCCCCATGATGACCAAACGGTGGCCAACCCGATGGCGGTTTCCATCAGTGATTCCTGCTCCACCAACACGTCAATCGCCCCATAGTCGTGAGCCTCCCGACCTGACCAAATTTCATTGCTCATGAAAAATCGTCGAGCGCGCTGCTCGCCGACTAAACGTGGGAGAAGCCATGTTGTGCCCCCATCGGGAGAAAGTCCCATTCCAGCATACGACGCTGCCATGCGGGCATCGGATGTACCGATACGAGCGTCACAGGCCAAAGCCAAACCCAAGCCACCACCGGCTGATACCCCATTGAGGGCTGCAACGACGATGGTAGACGAAGTTCGAATGCGTTGTAGCAACGGGTGGAGAACGCCCGTCAACGTTCGAATCAATTCCGGTGCCGTACCGTTGTCAATGGCCTCTTGAAAGGCGTTGATGTCAGCACCTGCAGAAAAGAAACGCCCATCACCGGTCAGTACAATCCCTTTCGTATCTCCGTCCCGAAGACCTGCATCAATGGCTTCTGCGATGGTTGGAAGAAAAGCCGTCGAAAAGGATTGAGTGGAGGCTTGCCCTGCCATTTTGATGAGGCGAATGGACCCTTGCTGATCGATTTCAATGGCCAACTTACCACCTCACAACTTCACGTTCACGTTCTTGACCTTGGTGTAGAACCTGAGGGCATCTTGGCTTTGCTCAACACCGATTCCAGAATGCTTCCAGCCAGTGAAGGCCGTCTGTGGGAACGTGATGGGGTATTCGTTGATGGAAACCATGCCACACTCCAAATCTCGTGCAAAGCAATGGGCTCGGCTGAGGTTGTTCGTCCACACTCCGTTGAGCAATCCAAAGGGCGTATCATTGGCCAATTCAAGCGCTTCATCATCCGATGAAAAAGAAGTGACTGCCAAAACCGGGCCAAACAATTCGTCCTGGAAAAGAAGGTGTGAACGGTCCACACCGGTCACCACGGTGGCCTCCATGAAAGCCCCGTCTCGGTCAAGCGCCTTTCCGCCGAGCACCAACGAGCCGCCCTCAGCGAGTCCGGTTTCCAATTTCCCGAGCACCTCGGCTCGATGGCGTTCATGGACTAGACTGCCCATGCGAACGCCTTCTTCCATACCTGGCCCAACAGGCCATTTCGAGACTTCTGCGCATACCGCTTCTACGAGTTCATCGTGAACATCTTCGTGAACCAGCAAGCGGGACCCAGCCCAGCACATCTGTCCTGCATTCATGAAGATTCCAAAACAGATGGCTTTTGCTGCGTAGCGAAGGTTGGCATCAGGGAACACAATGTTGGCACCTTTACCACCAAGCTCGAGGGTGACAGGAGTCAATTGCTCGCTGGCCTTAGCCATCACGGTTTTTCCAGTTGGAACGCCACCGGTCAACACCACGCCATCAACGCCGGGGTGTCCAGCCAGTGCATCTCCTGCAAGGGCACCCGATCCAGTCAACACTTGAAGCACGCCCGTGGGCAAGCCTGTTTCAGCCTCATCGATGGCTTTAGCCCACGCCAAGAGGGAGACTGGCGTCCAAGAAGCGGGTTTAGCGATGACCGTGCATCCGGCGGCGAGGGCAGGAGCGATGGAACGAAGGGCGAGTTGAAGCGGGAAGTTCCACGGAACAATGTGAGCCGTGACACCGAGTGGTTGGCGCAAGGTGTAGTTGAGGCGAGACCCAGGTACAGGAATGGTGCTTCCCTCTATTTTGTCAGTGAGACCTGCGAAGTATTCCAGCGTCCATGCGCCATAACGAATCTCAGAGAGGGCCTCGCGGAAAGTCTTTCCATTGTTGGAAGACTCTACCACGGCCAATTCCTTGGCCTTCGCGTAAGTGACGGCAGCCATTTTGTTGAGAATGCGCCCACGTTGTGCAGGATCCATTGACTTCCAGTCGGCGTTGTTAAACGCTGTTCGTGATGTTTCAACACAGCGATTGACGTCCCCAGCGGTTGCTTTTGGAACCGTAGCCATGACCTCACCCGTTGCAGGGTTCAATACATCGCTGGTTTCACCGTTCTCAGCAGCGCACCATTCTCCACCAATCCACATCTGTTCTTCGGCCATGATTCTTCCAAGCCAACACGCTTCAAAGGGCCATCGGTGGTATTTCTCGACTGAAAATTTGCGGCGGGCGTATTGAAGACGACAGAAGCCTCATGTGCTCGTGCGGTCTCCTTCTGTTCATGACCCGGAACGTAGGGATGGCGCAGCGTACTGCGCAAGCCATCTCAAGGCGTCCCCCACGCTTGCTCATCCTCGCTGGAGCGACCGGCGTTGGGAAATCCACCGCCGCCGTCGGGTTAGCCCAACGAGCCGGGTTCACCCGTGTCATGTCCACCGATGCCATCCGGGAGATTATGCGGGTAACGGACCATGAACAGCAGCATGAAGCCCTGCATCGCTCTTCCTTCTCGAGGGGGAGCAGTGGTGAGCCCGTGCTTGACTGGAACGAAACGTGTTTGGCCGTTGAGGCCGGAGTAACGGCTACCGTGGAACGAGCCCGGCGAGAAGGAATTGACCTCCTGATCGAGGGCGTTCATGTCATCCCAAACGCTCGGCTCCTCAAAGCCTGGGAAGATGCCGGCGGTGTTGCATTGGGCGTGGTGATGGTGGTCGACGAAGAGCGAGCCCATCAGGACATGCTGAGATCAAGGGATGCCCATTCCTATCGACGTTCTGATCGATACTTGGCCAACTTCTCTCGCATTCGTGCCATTCAAGCTGGATTGATTGAGCGGTCAAAAATTGCCAGTTGGCCGATGGTTGACCCGACTCGCGTGGAGAGCGATGTTGAACGAATTTACGCGCTCTTGAACCGTGCCTTGGATGCTCATCACGAAGATTGAATTTCCAGTCTGAACACCACGTCGTAATTCAACATGGCTTCTCCATCGGAGACGCCCAATTCAGCACTAACTTCGATGGTGGTGGCATCAACTTCCAGCAAGACCATGTTGGTCAACTTGATTTCTACTCCGCGTAGTTCACCATGGTGAAGGTAATCATCGTGCACGGTTTCAAAGCCCAATTCTGCAGCCTCCAAGGGCTCAAGTCCCCCATCCATCCACAAATCCATTCGTGCTTGTGTGAGAGGTTGAATCGACTCAAGGACCTGCTCAGTCGTGTCAATTACATCGTCAGAGGCAGGGTCGTGAGGCAGCGTAAGGCCGGCGACTTTGACACCAAAAATGGCCATGGAGAGGAGGGACATCAGCAAAACAACGCCGGTAGCCAACAACATCTGTCCGGCCTTAGCCTCGCTAAGAGACGTTGAGCGCATCAGGCACCACCTCCACGGGCCCACACATCAAGCGTCACCGTCCAAACATAGGGACCGATAACCACGAGATGGTGCACAGCAACGGTCCCGCCGGATGGAGTTCCGACCGTGCCATGCGGAGTAGCGACGGAACTGTCCTTGGCCAGCCAGCAATTAGCCTCCTTACCGGGAGCAATGGCCGACTGAAGCAGTTCACAGGCACCCTCTCGGTCATCGCTTGCCAGCAGTTCCTCAAGGCGGTTCTCGCCGTCAATCTCGGCCTCCAATCCCAAGCCGTACCGGATGGCGTCGTCTGCAGCCATCTCCAAAGAGGAATCAAGGGCGACTGAAGCAGAATCGGGAACGTGAACCCGAATCAAAAACGTAGCCGACATGAAAAACAGCCAAAACAGCGTCAGCATTTCCAAAATATGGATTTGCGCCTCCTCGTCTTGACGCATGACGTCAACCTCCAAAGTAAAGCGGCGAAGGTACAAACGTTCCAGAGGAAGGATTCAGCCCTGGGACCTCGGTTATGCCAATCAAGTCGGGAGAGAAAGCGACGAAATTGAAGATGACCAAAGCCACGACAATCATCATTCCGGAGTGCTTGAACCCGGTTGAGAAACGTCCGGTCGCCATGAGCCCAGCCATGGAACCGTTTCCAAGGGCCTGCATGGTCACGCCATAGTAGAAAATCGTCAAGAAAAACAAGGGGTCGATGTTTCGAATGGTCATGTTTCCAATGGTCTGGCCACCGCTATCTCCGCCATCTTCACCACCCGAATTTGAACCGGCGATGGCAGGAATAAACACCTTAGCAAGAACGACAATGACGCCCAGGAAAACGAAGTAGGAGGTCCAAATAACGGCAATGTACGACCCGATGGCACGTCGACGTTCTGCCTCGAGGAACTTCAATTCACGAGAGTCATTCGCTGCCGTGACCAAAATATCTGAAATTTTTCCACCGGCCCGGTCTGCCTCTGCAATCAGCGTAATTGCCCGACGAACAAGCGGGGTACCAACCCGTTCGGCAAATTGGCCAATCACGTCTGAAAATTTGACACCCCAGCTCAATTGATCAGACATTTTCTTGACTTCGTCATTGAGCGCACCGTATTCAGATGTTGCCAATGTTTGAACGGCGACGGTCATCGAAAGTCCACCTTTCCAGTATTCTGCAAGGTCTCGAAGGAAATCAGGGAATTTTTCCTCGACTTCGTTCTTGGCGTTCTCAACTTTCTCCCAGTAATAGGAAGCGGGGAAAATGAAGAAGAAGAACGTCAAACCAAAGAAGTTCAAGAAAATGGTGGGGTGAACCTTCAGTGGACCGACTTCCAACGCTGGACCGAGCCAAAGGGATTTGTTGTTCATGTTGGTGGGGATACCGTCTTGGTAGTGAACCGTCATGTCAAAGGTAATCGTTTGGAGGAATTGCCCCTCCTGAGATGAAATAAACACAACTTCGTATCGTGTGTCTGGAGGAATAGTGGTCATGTACAATTGTTTGGAACCCGAGTTGGCGGTCTCGTTCTCGTACTCGAGGATGTCTCCTGACGAGGTGCGGATAGCCACGGTGTAATCGTAATCGTCCGAAGCATCAACCGTGTAGTTGAGCCAAAGTGGTTGGAGAACCGGTGCACCGCCAGTTGCTGATTCAGGGACTCCGGGGACATCGAAATTTTTCCCACGTTTAGTCACCATGTTCCACTCCTCATCTTCCCATGTGATGCGGTCAGGGCGATCCTGAAGCACTGTGCATGTTTGGTTCGCGGTGTAACTTGGTTTCTGGTTGGTTTGGAAGTATTCACCGGTTGGATTTCCGAGTTCGTCCTGGGCGGTTGCGCCACAGTAAAGGTTGGTGAACATCGGTTCGCCGTTGGCGGTTGGAACGAAGCCCGAGTTTGAAATCCAGAAAAGCCCGCTACTTAGTCCAAGAATAATGGAGAAAAAGAGAATGATGTAGAGTCTGGTCAGCGTTGTGTCGTCTTTGGGAAGGTCGAGATTGACCACGATTTTCTCTTTTTTGCGCGCCATGGAACCTCACCCCCTACATATCTTGCTCTTTGCTGCTTGTCCACACCAGAATGGCGTAGGCGATGTGAATCATCGGGATGAATCCCAAGACGATGCCGTAAAGCATGCCCTCGCTCATCTGAGCACCCGAACCTGAAACCCAGAACATGATGACCAACATGACGATCAAAAACAGCGGCATAGCGACGGCGACCACAATGTACGACTCGGCCAAAAGGGCGATTGACTCAAGGAATTGGCCGAGGCGAGTACGGTTTTCACGCATGTAGTGCTCGGCTCGATTCAAGAAGAAGAGTTTGAGCTGGCCACCGGCAGTGAGGGTTCCCACCATCCCCTGGAAAAATTCTGTCAGCCAAACCGAAGCGGCCCGGTCAACGCTCATTTTCATCGCGGTGATCAAGTCGTAACCAAGGAGCGTGACGTCGCGATAAATCATAGCGGCGTCATCAGCCACGTCTCCGTAGATGTCTTTGTTCATGGCAAGTGAGCGGAAAATTTTGGATGGCGTGGCGTTGGCGGCTGACATGGCCGCGGTGTAGGAGGCTGCGTAAGGAAGGTACTTCTCAATCATGTCTCCACGGCGAGTAGCTTCTCGACTGGCGCCGCCTTTGTTGTAGCGGAAGGCGGCGTAAGGGACCACGAATCCGCCGAGGGCGACGATAATGACTTTCAACGCCGGTGGGAAGACCTGGAGGGCGAATTCTGGGCAGCCGTTTCCTGGAAGTCCAGGGGTTATCAGATCTGGATTCCAGTATTCCCATTCAAAACACGGATTGACGCTTGCTGAATCCTGTATGCCTTCGTAGAAGGCGATAACGCCGATGTCAGGGATGAAAAAGACACCTACAAAGGCCCACGACATCAGCGTAATGGCGATGGATGTCACGATGACGGTGGAGAGGTAAACTTCTGGCATCATGCCCATGGAGCCTTTCACGAGGTTCGCAGAGAGTTCTTTGTCAGCTCGGGCACGCTTTTTGACAAAGGGCCCAAGGAGCCGATTGCAAATGCGTTGCCATGCTGTCAAGTCCATGCTATCACCGTGTCTGGGTACGCCGCCTCACTTCAACCCGTCCACGCGAGCAAGAATCTCGTTAGGTCGAACGTAGTACTCCGTGATGATTTGAGAAACTTGGTCAGCCTTTCGAATATCGTTCAACACCATCCATTCCAAAATACGCTTTCGTGTCCTCAATTCACGGCGCATTTCTTCTTGGCTGTAGTTGATTTTGACCATGATCTTCTCGAGAACGTACGATTTTCCGCTGAAGACAAAGTCATCGTTGGTGACGTCCCACCGGAACACTTCGTTGGTGATGACTTCCATTGAGTTGGGGTCGATACCGACAATCTCCACGACTTGCTTCGTCCGTCGTACACGACGGCCGTTGATACGGGTCTGAATCTGAATGCAACAGGCCTCCAAAGCGGGCAACAGCACACGGGGGATGTCGATCGGTTTGTTCTCGAGTCGGTGAACCAGTGAGGGGACCGAGTCAGCGTGAACCGTTGAATATGCACAGTGTCCGGTAGCCATGGCTTGGAACAAAACATAAGCCTCAGCACCACGAATTTCACCCACAATAATGTATTCAGGTCGTTCACGCAACGCTGCTTTGAGCAATTCGAACTCACCGATGACACCGTCGTCGTTCTCACCACCAAACCCTTGCCGAGTCAACCCGGGAACCCAGTTGGGTTGCGGGATGTTGACTTCACGGGTGGATTCGATGGAGACGATTTTCATCTGCCACGGAATAAAAATACACATGGCGTTCAGCGTTGTTGTTTTCCCAGAAGCCGTACCACCGACGAAGAGCATTGGAACTTCGTTTTGGAACGCAATCCAAAGGTAAGCCACCATCAACGAAGACATGGTTCGGAACGCTACAATGTCGGCAGGTGAGAACGGGTCGTCCTTGAAACGGCGGATACAGAAAGCCGAGCCGCGAGTTGAAATCTCATGCCCCAGTTTCATGACGATACGAGAGCCGTCCATGAGGGTCGCGTCCAACAAAGGTTCAGCAACCGAAATGTGCTTCCCGCAACGTTGAGCGAGTTTGATAACGTAGGATTCGAGTTCATCATCCGTCGCCCAAAGGCACGTGGTTTCCACCGATTCAAACTTGCGATGATAGGCGAAAATTGGCACATTGGTTCCGTCAAGCGAAACGTCCTCAACGTTGACGTCGTTCATCAAAACGTCCATCTTACCGTAGCCGATGAGATCTCTACGGAGATAGTAGAAAAGTTTTGATTTGGATTTCTTGTTGATTTTCATGCTGTAGGCTTTGATGACTTTGTCCATAGCCGTTCGGACATAAGCTTCCGGATTGGAATCAATTTCTTCGATGTTAGCGGTCAAAGAGCGGATGAAAATGTCCATGATTTCATCGCGTTGTTCTTGTTCTTTCTTTGTCAACGGAGGTTCGATGATTTGGTAAATGATGTTCAGCGTTTGCTTATCGCGAACGATTCGTGCGAAGGCATGCGGGGGCATGACTGGGTACTTGTCGAGCTCATCGTATTGCGCTCGTTGTTTGGCTCGTTGCCTCCCGCCGCCACCGCCTTTTTTTCTTGCCATGGTCACCAACGCCCTCGATTGCATTCTGCTACAACATCTCCCCGACTATAACACTTGGGTGAAAATCGCTCGTAAAACGCCCTGCTGTGGCGAATTCCATCCGCTCGAGTAAACGGGTTTAAACAGCAAGAATTTCCTCAAGCCAAGCCTTGCATCTCACCTGGAATTTCTCCAAGTCCACGTCGTTTTGGATGACATCGTCGGCCTCAATGATCAACCGGTCAAGGCCCCAACCGCGCTCTCGTTCATTTCGCGTTTCAAACGCTTCTCGGTCCCCGTCTTCTGACCGCCCACGCTGAAGGATCCGTTGGAACCGCAGTTCGCTATCTGCTTCTATCGCCAAAGTGCGGTAAGTCCTACCCCATCGTGCTGAAAAAACGGCATCCTCTGCTGTGCCCCGCAGGCCCTCAATGAGGACCAACGAATGCTCTCCCAGGAGTTCATCAACTCGGTCGCAGAGTCGCACGGCCAATACCTCTTCACCGTGTTCAGCACGCAGTGAGGCGGCTACTTGACCAAAGACATGTGGCTCCTCTTCCAATCCTCGAGAACGCACTTCTGCACGAATCATGTCCCCCATGGAGACGATGGGGACCCCTGACGCTGAGAGAACGGCAGCGAATTCCCCTTTCCCAGAGCCGGGCATTCCGCAGACTGCCACCACTTGAGCCATGAACAAACCCCCGTCGCCACCGCTCAAGAACATACCCCCCCTATTGACGGAGAAGTTTAGTTTGAGAACTCAGACCGGCCCCAGCGGTTATCCATTAATTTCCAAAGCAAGGCAGATGCAAAAATGAGACCAATCGAAATGGCAATCATGCCCATGTAGCCTTGCTGAACCATTGATTCATCGTACATTTGTGCGGTGGCAGCCAAGCCGTCCTGGCTGGCGCGCTCCCACCAGTTTCCGTACAGGCTCACATCCCCTTGAGTGAAAGAAAGAAGGAACAATCCAAGCAAAGGAAGGACGGTACCAATCCAAAACCAAATCATGATGGATGCATCAAAAATTGCTTTGTTGGGCCGCAACCCCATCAAGAATGCGGTTAGCGCCACGATGTACACCGAGTTGGCAAACATCACGATGATGCTGGTTGGAAGCGAGCCCCATTCATCAAGCCGCCAGGCCATCAGAACGATAAAAATAAGCGAAATCCACGAAGTGGCGAGGAAGTAAACCACAACCTTGGCTCGAATCAAATCTGGCACTTTCAGAGGAAGGCCGTTCATGAAATCGGGCGAATCAAGAATGGTCAACCACGAATAGAAATTGAAACCAAAGAATCCCAGAAACGGGGCGTAAGAGAGGAGGTTGATGGGGATGGGGGCTTCTGCAAAATCCACCAACCAGGCCATACCCAAGAGCACCAGAAGCGGAATGGCGTAAGAAACGGTCATTTTTTTGATGGCGCCTGACCGAAAGAGGTCAACAAATTCTTTTGCTACAATAAGTCGAATGTGCCCACGGCCAAGGAAGCCGAGGCGAGCATGAACCGGTGCAAGAAGGTCCCCGCGTTCAACCACGCTGACATCAAAGTCATCAAGAATCAACAGCGATGACACCAAACCAAGACCCAATGAGAGCATCAATCCGAGGATAATGGCCAAACCACTCTGGCTTGATTGAGCAGCAAGACCCCACAACAGCAGGTCGACTGGGAGGAATCCAACGCCGACGGCCACACCGATAATGACGATGAGCAGGGGCCCAACCACCGTGAACGGGCGGCCTCGAAGCCAGAGCGATGAAGCGAGGAACGAGAGGGCTAATCCTTGACCGAGGGTGGTGGCCATGGCGAGCCAAGTCCAAGGAAGTGAACTCCAAAGAAGCGGGGTGCGAATGCCAGCCACGCCATCCAAGAGAATACCCAGCGCCATGCCGGCAATGATGGGCGTGAGGATGAGGAGGACGTAAAACAGCAAATCTTTCACGAAATAGGCGAAGTGCGCCATGGAGTTTGGGAGTGGTTGGAGAGCAGGGGCGGCAAGAAGGAAATTTTTGGTGCCCGTCCGTCGAATGATGGCGTCGCGACCCATGAACGCAAACGTTCCCATCCCCAACGAGAACATGAACATCGGCAGATGGAGCGCAAATCGTAATTCTTGCCAAGTGAACGTTTTGGAATCCAAATCCGTTGATTGAGCCGTTGAGTCCCCAACCAAAAACTGCAAGCCAATGGTGGAGATGGCGGTTACTAAACTCAACAGCATAGGGAAGAGAACCATTTGCCGTTTCTTGGCGAATTCAACGCTCTTCCTCGCTTCCTCGATGAACATGACCCTGAAGGTCGCCGAGAACGAGGACCACCCTCGAAGCGGTTCGGTTAGAACGGCATCGTGGGCGGAGGTCCCAAGGGAGCCGGATTCGCTGAAATCGTCGTCCGTCCAGGAACGCGATTCAATGAAGGTGCCTGACACGTTCATTCCTCCGAATCGTCATCGGCCCCTTCATCGCTGTACCGCTCAACGTCTTCGATGGAGCGGCCGACCAAACGAATGAACACGTCTTCCAATGTTTCGTCCTCCGATTGTTTCAGTCCTTTGACGGTTCCAGCGGCCAAGACCTTGCCGTCGTTAATGATGGCCATACGGTTGCACATCCGCTCAGCCATCTCTAAGACGTGAGAGCAGAGGAAGATGGTCCCGCCATCGGCGACATGGTCCAACAACCAGACTCGGCATTTCCGCTGGTAAATTGGATCGAGGTTTGCAAACGGCTCGTCGAGGAACAACAGCTTTGGTCGATGAATGAACGCACTTGCAAGCATTACTTTTTGACGCTGTCCTTTGGAGAGATCCTTGCACATCGTGTCTCGCTTTTCCTCGAGTCCAAACCATTCCAACCAATGCTCAACTTTCGCCTTCATGTCATCGACGCCCCGCAATCGGGCGACGAATTCCAAGAACTCAGCCGGCGTGAGGAAGGAGGGGGGTGACTCCGACTCTGGCACAATGCCAATGTTGGCTTTCACCTTTTGAGGGTCATGAACGGCGTCCACTCCGAGAACCTCAATGCGCCCTTTGCTGGGACGGAGTTGGCCGGTCAAGAGTTTGATGAACGTTGATTTGCCAGCGCCATTGGGCCCAAAGACGCCAAAAAATTCGCCTGCATGTACCTCGACGTTAAGCGGATGAAGGGCGATGAAATCGCCGTATTTTTTCGCCATATCCACGGCGCTGACCATTGGTTCTTTGCCCTCAGCCATGTTTCGTTGATTTCGTTTCTAATTATCATACCTTGGTTTGTGTTCATTGAAGGCTGGCGATGACATCAAGAAGAAGTGGGACCTCAGTGGTGCCATGAACCCCCCACAAAGTGAGGTCATGAAGGTGGAACTCCACCCGATCAGCGAAGACGAGGACATTGGTCTCATCGCTTGCATGACCATTGACCGACCGGACAAGTTGAATGCCCTGAATGCCGACGTGTTGGCCTCCCTCAAAGCCGTATGTGCTTGGATGGAAGAGGCGGAGAAAGTGCGCGTCCTGATCGTATCAGGCGCCCCACCCAACGCCCCGGTTGAAGGAAAGCGAGCCAAACCCCACGCCTTTGTGGCAGGCGCTGACATCACGGAATTCGCCGGAGCAGGAAGCGAAGTGATTCGAGAACGATTCACCAATAACGCTGTTGAAGCCCTTTGGAACCTCAGTAAACCAACCATCGCCATGGTGGACGGATTTGCCCTTGGAGGAGGGTGCGAGGTGGCCTGTTCATGCGACATTCGAGTGGCGAGTGTCCGCTCAACCTTTGGTACACCCGAAATCAACCTCGGCTTAATTCCCGGATACGGCGCCACGCAGCGTTTGGAACGCTTGGTGGGCTACGGAAAGGCACATGAGATGATCATGACCGGAGACATGGTCCCAGCTGAAGAAGCGCATCGCATCGGCTTGGTCAACCATGTTGTAGCACCAGATGAATTGGAATCAACCGTGATGGCCATGGCTCGTCGCATCGGTAGCAAGTCAACCCATGCCTTGCGGGTTGGAAAGAAAACCGTACGCGCTGCTTTGGACGTAGGTTTGACCGAAGGTGTAGCCATTGAAGCTGAAGCCTTCGCCATGTTGTTCGACAGTGAAGACAAGGAAATCGGCGTTCATGCCTTCATGAACCGTGAAAAAGCATCGTGGAAGCACCGCTGA
>Ga0181422_1000134_pt1 | contig 22587 bp, 28 predicted proteins | sample 45SPOviralmetaG_FD_130147 | JGI IMG/M metagenome (GOLD analysis project Ga0181422, IMG submission 130147) | Marine viral communities from the oligotrophic San Pedro Time Series (SPOT) site, San Pedro Channel, CA, USA - 45 SPOT_SRF_2013-07-18 | ecosystem: Environmental > Aquatic > Marine > Strait...
ATCACAGGGGCCGGCAACGGCCCCCCTTTTTTTATGAAAGTCACTTGCACCAAAGCAGTCATGGCAAGCGGCCAAGTCCTTGAGGCTGGTCAAAGCTATGACTTAAGCAACGCAGACGGTGAATTGCTAATCCGCATGGGTAAAGCAATCAAAGCTGACGAAACTGCTGCAGACCCTAAGCCCAAAGCAAAACGCACTCGGAAACCTAAGGCTGATGGCGCTAGCTGATTTTTTATCAGACGATCTAGGGGTCTTCCTTAATGATCCTTTTGGCGTATCTGCAACGTCAGGCTCTACAACCGCCAAAGTCTTGTTGGATCAGCCCAGTCAAGTCTTGGCTGGTGACATGGTGTTGCATACCGACTACCAGATCACCGCCAAGGCTTCTGACTTTGGAACTCTTACGGCAGGCACCAGCATCACCGTTGATTCTGTGGCCTATACAGTTCGTGAAACTCGTTTAATTGATGACGGGTTGCTTTGTGAAATCTCGCTGCAGAAGACATGACGACACTGCGCGAAAACATTCTTGAAGACATCATGAGCAGCCTGAGCGGCACCACGAATGTGGGCTCTCGGATTTATCGCAGCCGTGTTGTACCATTGCAGCGTGGTGAAAGCCCTGCATTAGTTGTTGAGCCTGTAAGTGATACGCCAGAACAGAACACAAGTTTGCCGACCTTGGATTGGTCGTTTGTTGTTCGTGTGTCTGTAATCGTGCGAGGTGATAAGCCTGATGAAGTTGCCGACCCAATAGTTGAAAGCCTGCACAGCAAAATCATGGCTGATTTAACTCTTGGCGGTTATGCAATAGACGTTCAGCCGCAAGGCGTAAGTTTTGAAATGGTTGATGCAGATCAACCCGCAGGCGTTATAGGTTGCGATTATCTAGTTCGTTACCGAACTCGATTAGCTGATCTGACGCAAGGACCTTAAGATGGAAGATGAAAACTTGGGTCAAGGAGGTGCATACCTTGTTGATCCAAAAACCGGCAAACGAAAGCTCATTGAGCGGACTCAGCCGGCTCAACCTACTAGCCCCAATTTTGAGGTTGTAACCGATGACACTGAGGACGAGTCAACGCCTATTGCTGGCGAAGATTGAAAGCAGCTACGGGTCCGACCCAACAGCTGCAGGCACTGATGCGGTTTTAGTCCGCAACATGGAGATCACTCCGCTTCAAGCTGATGCTGTTGAGCGTGAGTTGATCCGTGGCTACATGGGTAATTACGACATTCTTTTGGCTAACCAGCGAGTTGAGATCTCGTTTGAGGTTGAGCTTGCAGGTTCTGGGGCTGCAGGCACAGCGCCTAAGTGGGACGCAATTATCCGTTCTTGTGGCAACTCAGTCACGACAGTGACAAGCACTTCTGTTACTTATGCGCCAATTAGCGCATCATTTGAAAGTTGCACGCTTGAGTATTTTGTTGATGGAGTTCGTCACAAGTTGACTGGCTGTCGTGGCAGTTTTGCGATCACAGGCGAAGTCGGAGAGATCCCTGTTATCAATTTCACGATGACGGGATTGTTCAACACGCCAACTGACACAGCAAACCCAAGCACAACCTACGCAAACCAGGCTGCGCCAGTCATTTTCAAGAACGGCAACACGACAGCCTTTACTTTGTTCAGTTACGCGGGTTCATTGCAGTCCTTCAGCTTTGACCAGTCCAATACGACTGTTTATCGCGAATTGGTTGGTGGGACCAAAGAGGTTTTGATTACTGATCGCCGGCCTAATGGCACAATCGTGCTTGAGGCTGAATTGCTCGCCACTCATAACTTCTTTACTGATGCCACAGGCACCAGCACCGGGACAAATACGTTCCAGCATGGTCAATCAGCCGGCAACATTGTCACCTTCAGTGCCCCACAGACTGACCTAGGTTCACCAACCTATTCAGATTCTGACGGCATCCAAATGTTGAATTTGCCCTACAACGCAACGCCAACAACTGCAGGGAACAATGAGTACAGCATTGTTTGTACTTAATGGTGCGCTAGTCTGACGGCGAATCACCTTTTTTATGGCATTCGTCCTCAAGAAGTCAAATACTTACAAGTGGCCTGTTTCTGTGGATGTTCCTGTTGATGGGGGCAAGCACGAACGGGTCACTTTTGATGTTGAGTTCAAAGACTTGACGCAGAGCAGACTTTTAGAGATTGCAGAGCTAAGCGCAGAGGGCAACCTGACGGATGTTGAGATTGCCCGTGAAGTGATGATGGGGTGGATTGGTATCGAGGATGAGGACGGTAAGGATTTGCCGTACAGCATCACAAAGCGAGACGAGCTATTAGATGTGCCGATGATGGCAACGGCAATCGCTGGGGCTTATCTAGAGAGCAAGCAGGGAGCCAAGAGAAAAAACTAAGCGAGGCCGTTGAGTATTTGTTCAGCGGTCCAGGAGATCAGAGCCAGTTAAAGGCAGACGCTAAGGCGTTTGGCTTGGTGCTGCCTGAAGCGAAAGAGGAGCACTTTGAAGTATGGGAGGAGAATTGGCCCGCTGTTGAAATGTTCTTACGTTGTCAAACCCAGTGGCGCACAACAATGTCTGGCGTTTGCGGGCTGGACTATACAGCTGTGCAATGGCTGTTTAGACTGTATGAAGTCAAGGATGCGCCAGCCGTGCTAGAGGACTTGCAAATCATGGAAGCGGCGGCCATGAAAATTTTGAACAAGGAGAGCAAGTGATATGACTGCCAAGTTTGGGATGCTGATCAGCGCCAAAACGACTGGTGCAAACGATATAAAACGCCTTGGAAACTCCATGCAAGGAGTGCAGGGCAAGGCCAAGAACCTTGGCATGGCGGTAAAGGGCGTTGGCCTTGCTTTTAAAGCAATGTTTGCCGCTGCTGCCATTGGTGGTATTACGGCGTTTGTAAAAAGCTCTATTGATGCGGCTGATGCTCTTGGAAAGCTTGAGGTAAGAACTGGCATTGCTGCTGCGAAATTGCAGTCTTATGTAAACGCCGGCAAGCTTGCGGACGTTTCACAAAAGCAATTGGCTACTGGATTAAAAACTTTGGCCCGTACGCAGCTTGAAGCCGCTGATGGCGTGGCTACCTATGCAGACGCTTACAACAAGCTGGGAGTAAACGTTAAAAATTCTGACGGCACCATTAAGCAAAGTGATCAGCTGTTGGGCGAAATTGCTGACACGTTTGCAACTTTGCCTGATGGGCCAGAAAAAACCGCTATTGCCTTGGATATTTTTGGCAAGTCTGGCGCTGACATGATCACTATGCTTAACGGCGGCAAAGCGTCACTTGAAGAATTTAATTATCAACTAAGTGACAGATTTGCTCAAAATGCAGAATACTATAATGACCAAGTAACTAAACTTGGTTTTAAATTTGAAGGCTTTAGGATGCAATTGGCAGATGCTTTGCTTCCTGCCTTAAGTGCAATAACAGAAGTGTTTGCTGATTTGTTTGCTAGTGGGCAAGATTTTACCCCGTTATTTAAAATAATTGAAACAGGTGTTCGCGGTGTTGCTTCCGTTATTTTGGGTCTAGTTCAATCAATGCGGTTTTTTACTCGCACTATTAAAGACCTTGTAAAAATTGCAACTCTTGTTGCTAGCGGCAAATTTGGTCAGGCTTTTGACGTAGCAAAAACTGGGTTGTCTGAGACAAGAGATCAATTTTTTAAAGATATAGAGGCGCAAGGTAAGGTTTTATTTGGCACTTCTGAAGCTCCAGATAGCTATGGCAGAAGAACTGGTGAAGTATTGCCACCCGGTGGAGGCCAAGACTCAACGGAAGAACAAGCTATAAAGAAACGCAATGCCGCTTTAAGCAAAGGCGTAGATATAACTCTTAAGCAGACTGCAAGTTTTGCAAAAATGTTGCAAGGCTTAGAAGATGAAAGGCGTTTGCTTGAAGCAAAAATTCTAGGTAAAGAGAAAGAAGTTGCGTTAGAAATGAAGATTGAAGAAAAGACAAGAAATTTACCTCCAGTGATTGCGGCAGGCGTTGAACAACGTATACGAGGAAATGCAGCATTGCAAGACACAATTGATGAAACAAAAAATCTAAATACAGAAACCAAAAAAACTAATGCTCTTTTTGAATCAATCAAAAGCACTGTTGGAACAGGTTTGACCAACGCAATCATGGGCTTGATTGATGGCACAAAGTCTTTAGGCGAGTCTTTGTCTGGCGTATTGAGGCAGATGGCCTCTTTGTTCTTGCAAGCTGGAACGAAATCTTTAATTGGTTCAATCTTTGCTTCAGCCAACGGCAACGTATTTGCTCAGAATGGCATCGTGCCTTATGCCAAAGGCGGTTACATTGGCCGGCCAACAATGGCTTTAATGGGGGAGGCAGGCCCTGAAGCCGTGTTGCCTTTACGTCGTGGGTCCAACGGGAAGCTTGGTGTTGAGTCTTCTGGCGGAGGCACAAGTAACGTAGTGGTCAACGTTGACGCTTCTGGTTCTTCTGTTGAGGGTAATGGCGATCAAGCCGCGCAACTTGGCAAGGCGATTGGGATTGCAGTACAACAGGAGCTGATCAAGCAAAAACGACCTGGAGGCTTATTAACTAGCTAATGGCTACTTTCCCAGATATTGACCCTGATTACGGCGCTCAAAAAAACAGTGCTCCAGTTGTTCGTAAAGTGCAATTCGGAGATGGCTATGAAACCAGATTGACCTATGGGCTCAATCAAAATCCAAAACAATGGTCTTTGTCCTTTGTAAACATTACAGAGACAGACTCTGACACGATTGAGACATTCTTAGACGCTCGCGCTCTTGACAACGCATCGTTTGATTGGCAGCCGCCAGGATCGTCCGTTGCTTACAAATGGGTTTGTGAAACTTGGTCGAAATCGATTCCGTATGCAAACCGCGCCACAATTAACGCAACCTTCCGCGAAGTATTTGAACCCTAATGGCTTACACCGCTTGGACCGGCAGCACTTCATTTTCTGTTGGTGACGTTAGACGTGCCACTAGCACGCAAAATAGCGGCCTCGTATTTCAGTGCTCAACTGCTGGAACGTCTGGAAGTTCCGAGCCTGCCTGGCCTACAGACATTGGAAGCACGCTTACAGACAATACTGTTGTTTGGACTGCAATCAGCTCTGTTTATGCCGATGTTTCGGCGCTAGCTCCAAGCGCAATTATTGAATTATTTGAATTGCACTATGACAGCACGCTCCATGGCAGTTCTGACGTGCTGCGTTGGCACGCAGGATCAAATGCAAACGTGTCGGGAAATATCACGTGGAACGGCAATGCTTATACGCGCATTCCAGTAAAGGCAGACGGTTTTGAATACACAAATGCTGGAGCCTTGCCAAGGCCAACGTTAACGGTCGCCAATCTAGACAAAATGATTACGGCATTACTTCTTGGGGTAAATGATGTAACCGTCGGCAACGACTTGACGGGCGCTAAAGTTAAAAGAATTAGAACACTCAAAAAGTTTTTAGACGGAGAGTCAGCTGCGGACCCATACGCAACGTTTCCCGTTGAAGAGTGGTACGTAGATCGTAAAGCGACTGAATCTCGCGATGTAGTTGTTTTTGAACTTGCAAGCAAGTTGGACTTGCAAGGCAAGGAGCTGCCTAACCGTCAGGTTGTAGCAAACGTGTGTCAATGGAAGTATCGAAATCCTGAGTGCAGTTATTCAGGCAGTAGTTATTTTGATGTAAACAACAACAGTGTCAGCACTTTCGCTGAAGATGCATGTGGCAAGCGTTTAAGCAGTTGCAAAGCGCGTTTTGGCGAAAACAATGAACTACCCTTTGGATCATTCCCTGGAGCAGGACTTACTTCATGACTCTGCCTTCATCCGTTGTTGAACAAATTTTGGCTCATGCGGTTGAAACAAGTCCTAAAGAGTGCTGTGGTTTAGTTGCAGTCGTAAAAGGCAGGCGCAAGTATTTTCGTTGCAAAAATATTGCTGATACGCCTGATGAGCATTTTGTCCTTGATCCAGCCGATTATGCAGCTGTAGAAGACAAGGGTGAGATTGTAGGGGTAGTACACAGCCATCCCTTTACTAATCACAATCCTTCTCCTGCCGACCGTGTTGCTTGTGAGCAAAGCGGACTACCCTGGCACATCGTTAACCCAACAACAGGAAACTGGGGGTATTGCGAACCAGAGGGTTTTGAACTCCCGTATGTGGGGCGTAAGTTTTCTCATGGCGTTGTGGACTGCTATTCCTTGGTGCGGGATTGGTACAAGCGCGAACTAGGAATACAGCTGGGCAATTATTTTCGGCGCGACCGATGGTGGGATAAAGGAGAAAACCTGTATCTAGATAATTTTGAGAAAGAAGGTTTTAGGAAGATTTCAATTATGGAGGTAAAGCGCGGTGACCTGTTGTTCATGCAGTTGGCGTCTCAAGTACCAAACCACGCTGCAATTTATTTAGGTGACCAGGTTGTCCTGCACCATGTGCAAGGGCGTTTGTCTAGCAGGGACGTTTACGGCGGGTATTATTTGAAGAACACTGCTTGCACCTTGAGGCATGAAAGTCGTTAAGGTCTATGGCGCTTTGCGTAAGGAGTTAGGCCAGACTCGGTTTGAGTTTGTGGCTGACACGCCTGCTCAGGCAATGCGTGCCTTGCTGTCAAATTTTCCGCGCTTACAACAGTGGCTCATTGATAGTGAGAAAAGAGGTGTGGCATATCGAGTAACGGTAGGCAAGCAAAAAATCCACAACGACGACGTGTCAGGGCTGTTTACCCCTTGGAGTGAGCGTGAGGTATTTAGTATTACGCCTGTTATGGCCGGAGCTGGACGAGGGACTGGTGCGCTTTTGTTTGGAGCTGCTTTGATTGGCGCTTCGTTTTTACTCCCGGGAGCTGGTTTGTTTGGAACGCAGGGTTTGATTACCGGCGCAGCCACGGGAACATTTTCTGGTTTAGCAGCAACCTCTGGCTTAGCTGGAACACTGACGGCAGTGGGTACTTCCTTGTCCTATGTCGGCGCAGGTTTGGTTTTGAGCGGTATTTCTACCATCCTTTCACCAATGCCAAAGCCTCCTCGTGAGGCGGCTAAGCTTGAGTCCAACAGTTTTAGTGGAGTTGTTCAAACAGCGCGTCAAGGCGTTCCAGTACCAATAGCTTATGGCCGCTTGTTTGTTGGCTCGGCAGTGATCTCCTCCGGTCTTGACATCGATCAGGTTTAATCATGACAACATCTAAGTACATTGCAGGCGCAGGCGGCGGCGGTGGCGGAAAAGGTGGAGGCGGCAACACTCCATCTGAAGCTGACGACACCCTCCAGTCGAATCAGTTTGCCAATGTTTTAGACCTGCTAAGCGAGGGAGAAATTCAAGGGCTTGATGATGGGCATAAAAGTATTTTTCTGGATAACACGCCGTTGCAGGCAGCTGACGGTACGGACAATTTTCAAGGGGTCAGTGTTTACCCAAGAACTGGAACTCAAATTCAGCATTATATCCCTGGAGTTTTCGGCAACGTTGAAGCCGAAATTCCTGTAGGCGTCCAAGTAGAAAACGGGACCCCTGTTGTACGAAGCATTACTGACTCTAATGTCGATCGCGTAAGAGTTTCAATCAGCATTCCGTCTCTCCGCAAAGTGGAAGACGACGGAGACATCGTTGGAACGTCTGTCAGCCTATCTATTCAAGTTCAATACAACGGAGGAGGATATAGCACTGTCCGAACAGACGATATATCAGGCAAAAGCAGCTCAAACTACCAGCGCGATTACTTGCTAACTCTTTCAGGGCAGTTTCCCGTTGACATAAAAGTTGTTCGCAATACGGATGACTCTGATAGCGTAAAACTTGAAAACGACACCTTTTGGCAAGGCTATACTGAAATAATTGACGCAAAACTGAGCTACCCCAACAGTGCTTTAGTCGGACTGCGTATGGATTCAAGCCAGTTCAGCAGTATTCCAAGGCGCAAGTATCTTATTCGCGGAATCAAAGTCCGGATTCCAAGCAACGCTACGGTAGACACTGTTACTTACCCAGGGCGAATAACTTATTCAGGCGTCTGGAACGGCACGTTTAAGGCAATTCCTGAGTGGACGTGTGACCCAGCCTGGTGTTTGTGGGACTTACTGACTAATGAAAGATATGGATGCGGCATCCCTGAAGCTTCGCTGGATCGGTATGATTTCTTTTCGATCAGTCAGTATTGCAACGAGCTTGTATCTAGTGGGAAAGGAGGGTTAGAGACTCGATTTAGCTGTAATTTACTAATTAATCAGCGCAAAGAAGTTTATAATGTGATTCAAGAAATGAGTAGTATTTTCCGTGGTATTTCATACTACGGTGCAGGATCTCTTGTCTTACAGCAAGACAAACCTGCAGACGCGCAGTATGCCCTAGGCCCTGCCAATGTTATAGATGGAATGTTTTCGTATTCTGGGTCATCGCTTCGCAGTCGTCACACCACTGCAACTGTTGCGTACCAAAACTATGACGATTTGGGAGAGGTTGCTTTTGAATACGTTGAGGATGCTGACGCTATTGACAAGTACGGCATAAACAATAAAGACATCAAGGCTGTTGGTTGTTACTCGCAGGGCCAAGCAAACCGAATTGGTAAATGGTCTTTGTTGAGCGAACAAAGCTTGCACGAGACCTGCAGTTTTGGAGTTGGCCTTGATTCAGGTATCGCTCTTCGCCCTGGAATGGTGGTTGACATCGCAGACCCGTTGCGCGGTGGGACGAGAAGAAATGGCCGTGTCTCTTCATCTACGACAACTGTTGTGACGGTAGATAGCAGCAGCAACCTTTCGGTAAACATGAGTAATAGCCCTACTCTGTCGGTAATTTTGCCGACAGGTTTGGTTGAGACTCGCAGTATCAGCAGCATCAGCGGAAGAGCAGTAACTGTTTCTTCAGCGTTTAGCGAGGCTCCAGCAAGTAATGCACCTTGGTTAATTCAAACCAGCGACATTCAATCACAGCAGTTTCGTGTTGTCAGCGTTGCTGATGCTGAGGATGGAACGCTTGGCGTTACCGCAATTAAATACAACGAGAGTATTTATGCCGCTGTTGAGCGTGATCTAAGTCTGACTGAACGGGATGTCAGCAACTTAAACGAGCAGCCAAGTGCCGTTGAAGGTCTCGACGGCCAAGAGTATCTATATCAAGAGGGCCAGACAGTCCACACCGGCTTCTCGTTGAGCTGGGTGCACAACAGAAAATTCTTGCAAGATTTTGTTGTTAAGTACAAGCTAGATAACGACAATGCTGTATCAATAACCACGTCTGACCCTTCAATTACGCTTACAGCATTGCGAGCTGGTGTACTAGAAGTTCAAGTTGTAGCAAGAAATTTCTACAAGAGGCAAAGCTCAGTAGCTTCTGCAACGTTCCAGCTGACAGGAAAAACAGCACCTCCTGCAGACGTGCAGAACCTGTCCATTGAGCCAATTAGTTCCAATAGTGCACGCCTGCGTTGGGACAAAACGGTTGATCTTGATGTAAAAGTAAACGGCCTAGTCCACATTAAACATAGCAATTTGACTGATGGGTCAGCGACCTGGCCTAACTCAACTAATCTAATTGTTGCTGTACCAGGTAACTCAACTGAAGCAATTGTTCCGCTAGTTGCCGGAGAAATATTTGCAAAGTTTGAAGACGACCTTGGAAACAAGAGCATAAACGCGACAAGCGTACTTGCTCAGCTGCCTGAAACATTTGAGCGTTTAGTCATTGAAACTCGCAGGGAGGATAGCGACACTCCAAAGTTCCAAGGAGATTACAACAAGTGTTTTCGCGATGACACGCTGCAAGCTTTAATCCTTGATGGCAATAGCAAGATTGATGCTGTTTCAAGCTTTGATTCAATCAGTTCTTTTGTCACAGCCGGAGCCCTTGAAGTCTTTGGGGAATATGAGTTTCCCAGAACGCTGGACTTAGGCGAAAACTACGGGGTTCATATTGAGCGGCATCTTGTAACAGCGGCTTTCTTCCCAGATGACTTGGTTGATTCTCGAACGGCGCTAGTTGATTCTTGGACTGATTTTGATGGCGGGGACGCAGATGCAGTTAACGCAAAGCTTTATCTAAGAAGCACTTCAAACGAGCCAAGTCCATCCGCAACGTATGGAGCATGGCAAGAAGTTGTATCTGGAACGTTTCAGGGCAGAGCCTTCCAGTTCAAAGCTGAGCTAACGACTGCTGATGCAGCGCAGAACATCATAGTCAATCAGTTGGGCTATAGAGCCCTATTTCAGCAGAGGCAAGAAAACAGCGATGGTGTTATTGCTTCTGGAACGAGCACGAAGAGCGTTGCTTTCGGAAAAGGTTTTTTTACCGGCAACTCGATCACTGGAGGAGCAAACACCCATCTACCAAGTGTTGCAATTACTGTCCACAACCTTGGCGATGGCGAAAGACTGAACGTCAGTAACGTCAGCGCCACCGGCTTTGATGTGGATATTTTGGATTCAAGCGACTCAAACGTTGATCGCAACTTCACCTATGCAGCTGTGGGCTATGGCAAAGCCGTATAAAATAAAATGATGTTGTCCGTTAAAGGCTAAGAATGGCTACTCACGATTACGTGATCGAAAACGGCACGGGTGCGGCTGTGCGTAGCGATCTGAATAACGCTTTGGCGGCGGTTGTCACCAATAACAGCAGTAGTCAATCGCCATCAACAACTCATGCGTACCAATGGTGGGCAGACTCAGGATCCGGCCTGCTGAAGATACGAAACAGCGCCAATAGCGCATGGGTCACCGTGGGTAAGCTTGATGGAACGGAGTTGCTCCCTGACGGCAGTGCTTCCAGCCCTGGCCTGAGTTTTGTAGACGACACTAATACTGGAATTTTTAGCGGTGCTGCTGATCAGATCAACGTTTCTACAGGCGGTTCGGAGCGTCTTCGCATTGACAGCAGCGGAAATTTTTTAATAGGGTCCTACGGAACTTCAGTGCCCGGATTCGGTAATTCAACGGTTGGTATGGCGCTTAGTGCGCCTAGTGACGGCACATCGCTGATGATTTCTCGTGCATCTAACGTTGCGATTCACGCAAACAGAAATTCAGACGGCCAAGTAATTTCTATTCAAAAAGATGGAACGCAAGTTGGCAGCATTTCTGTAACTTCCTCTGCTACGGCTTACAACACGTCATCGGACCACCGGCTGAAGGAAAATGTTGCCACTCTGCCGGACGGCATTACTCGCGTAAAACAGTTGCTGCCCAAGCGGTTTAACTTCATTGCCGTACCCGAAACAACGGTTGATGGTTTTCTGGCACACGAAGCACAGGCCGTAGTCCCAGAAGCTGTCACTGGAACGCACAACGAAGTTGACGGCGACGGCAACGCCGTTATGCAAGGTATTGATCAAGCAAAACTTGTCCCATTACTGACTGCGGCTCTGCAAGAAGCAATCGCTAAGATTGAAACGCTTGAGACCAAGGTTGCTGCACTCGAGGCGGCCTAAGTTACAATCGTTTTGACGCGACCTCAACATGGCCGTTCAACCTGGTACGTATAACTTCACGCTGCAACGTCGGGCTGATTTTTCGCTTGATTTGCAGTTCAAAGACGGCAGTGACGCTGCTATCAATCTGACGGGTTATACCGTGTACGCCCAGGCTTGGAACAAAGCCCGCACCAAAAAATCTGCTGATTTTTCGATTACATACGTTGATCGATCTGAAGGCAAGATTACGTTGAGCGTAACTGACACGCAAACGGCTGCGTTTCCCGATGAGTTGCAATATGACGTGCTGTTGGAAGACTCTGGCGGGACGCGAGAGTATTACTTAGAGGGCATTATTTTCGTTAGCCAAGGTTACACAGAGCCATGAGCAACAAAGTTGTCGTTACCGAGGTCACCACTTCTTCCTTGGTTCTTTCCACTGGTACCCGAGGAGCCACAGGCGATCAGGGGCCAGCAGGCGCTACTGGCGCAACCGGGCCTCAGGGCCCTGCAGGCGCAACTGGAGCAACGGGCGCCCAAGGCGCAGCTGGAGCTGATGGTGCGGATGGCGCAACTGGTGCCACAGGCCCACAAGGTGCAACAGGCCCTCAAGGCGCAACAGGTGCAGCCGGTACTGATGGAGCTGATGGTGCTGATGGTGCTACTGGCGCAACAGGTCCTCAAGGCCCAGCAGGTGCTACTGGCGCTGCTGGCCAGCAAGGCCCAGCAGGTGCTACTGGCGCTGCAGGAGCTGATGGATCTGACGGATCTGATGGTGCGGATGGAGCAACAGGCGCTACCGGACCACAAGGAGCAACAGGACCAACAGGACCAACAGGAGCAACAGGTCCTCAAGGTCCTGCCGGAGCTGATGGCGCGGACGGATCTGACGGTTCTGCGACCGTAAGTGTTGGCACAACTACTACTGGCAATGCAGGTACAAATGCGTCGGTAAGTAATACCGGGACAAGTACAGCAGCTGTTCTTAATTTCACAGTTCCGCGTGGAGCCACTGGCGCTACTGGGGCTCAAGGCCCAGCTGGTCAAGATGGAGCACAAGGCTCAGCAACAGTAAGCATCGGAACTACAACTACTGGCTCAGCCGGTAGCAGTGCGTCAGTATCAAACAGCGGCACAAGTACTGCTGCAACTTTAGATTTTACAATTCCAAGGGGTGCCACTGGTGCTACTGGAAGCACTGGCGCAACTGGGCCTCAAGGTGCTACTGGAGCTGCAGGATCTGATGGAGCTGCTGGTGCAGCTGGGGCGGATGGTAGTGACGGCGCCGCAGCAACAGTTGCTGTTGGGACGGTAAGTACTGGATCGCCAGGTTCTAGCGCCACAGTTACAAACAGCGGCAGTAGTTCTGCTGCAACACTTGATTTCAGCATCCCAACTGGAGCAACAGGCGCAACAGGTGCAGCTGGCTCAAACGGTTCTGATGGAGCTGCGGCAACTATTTCTGTTGGCTCTGTAAGCACTGGGGCCGCTGGGTCGAACGCCACTGTTACCAATAGCGGCAGTAGTTCTGCTGCGACACTTGATTTCTCCATTCCCAGGGGAGCCACTGGCGCAACAGGCGCTACTGGTGCTCAAGGCCCAGCTGGTGCGGACGGTACTGATGGTGCGAATGGAGGCACAGACATTGTTTTAGATACGACCCCACAACTTGGTGGCGATCTGGACATGAACTCTAAGTTCATTTCTAGCGGCATCCTTGGGCTTAAAAACACTGGCTCTCAGTCAGAAGTTCGCTTGTACTGCGAAGTTAGTAACGCTCATTACGCAGCTATTAAGGCTCCAGCCCACAGCGATTTTAGCGGCAACATTACATTTACGATGCCTGCTACTGCAGGTTCAGCAAACCAAGTTTTAAAAACAAATGGCTCAGGCGTTTTGGCTTGGGTCGACCAAACGATTACTGATGGAGACAAGGGAGACATCACTGTTTCAAACAGCGGGGGAACGTTCACGCTGGATGACGGTGCAGTCACTTCAGCAAAGTTAGAAGACAACATAACAATTACCGGCAACCTTACAGTTAACGGGACAACAACAACTGTCAACAGCACAACGCTAAGTGTTGATGACAAAAATATTGAACTTGGCAGTGTTTCTACGCCAACAGATGCCACGGCTGATGGTGGTGGCATAACCCTAAAAGGTGCAACGGACCACACGATTGTCTGGTCAAACAGCACTGACAGTTGGGACTTCTCTGAGCACGTCAACATTGCTAGTGCCAAGGAGTTCCGTATTGCAGGCACGAAAGTCCTTGATGCAACGAGTCTTGGCAGCGCAATTGTCACTTCAAGCCTGACTGCTGTTGGCACCCTTGCAACAGGTGTGTGGAACGCAACGCCGATTGCAACTGCTTACATCGCTGATGATGCGGTAACAGCCGCCAAGCTCGCTGACACTGCAGTTACTGCCGGAACTTACAGCGCCGCTGACATCACAATCGATGCTCAGGGTCGTATCACTTCTGCCTCGTCTGGAACGATTGTCACCAGTGAGATTGCAGACACGGCAGTCACTACTGCCAAGATCGCTGATGATGCGGTAACTGCTGCAAAACTGGCAGATACTTCAGTTGCTGCTGGTACGTATACAGCGGCAGATATTACTGTCGATGCCCAAGGTCGTGTCACAGCCGCTGCTTCTGGGGCGATCGGCACCAGTGAAATTACTGATGCTGCAGTTACAACGGCCAAGGTTGCTGATGACGCAGTTACTGCAGACAAACTTGCCAATACTTCAGTTAGCGCCGGAAGTTACACAGCTGCCGACATTACTGTTGATGCTCAAGGTCGCATAACTTCTGCAGCATCGGGAACAATCAGCACAAGCGAAATTGCTGACGATGCTGTTACCTACGCCAAGATCCAAAATGTAACAGCCACTGACAAGATCCTGGGGCGTAGCACGTCCGGCGCTGGTGCAGTTGAAGAGATCAGTTGCACATCTGCTGGTCGCGCATTGCTTGATGATGCGGATGCCGCCGCACAACGCACCACGCTTGGCCTAGCGATTGGTACGAATGTTCAGGCATACGATGCTGACACCGCAAAGCTGGACACCGCGCAGACGTTTACCGCTGCACAGACTTTCACGCCCCAAACCGTTCATAACGGTGGCGTTGTGCTCGATGGTCCGTACGAGCAAGTTGCTGAAGCTGTTTCCGCTCTGGATATTGATTTGAATGACGGCAACTATTTCACCAAGACTATTAGTGCCAACTCGACCTTCACGTTTAGCAATCCGCCTGCATCTGGAACGGTTGGTAGCTTTGTGCTTCAAGTAACGGTATCGGGCGCCAACACCGTAATTGTATGGCCCACGTCTGTTTACTGGAACGGAGATGCTGGGCAAAACGCTCCAACACTGACAGATACTCGCACTCATCTCTTTATGTTTACAACTTCAAACGGCGGCACGACCTACCGTGGTGCTGCTCTGACTAACTACACAAACTAGGTAGATATGGATCCGATCACTTTTACTATTGCATTAGGGGCCTCTGGCGCTGGCGGCGCAGCAGAAAGTTATTGGTTTACAATCTCATACGAAACAAACCAAGATCCCTCAAAAGTCCAAGCACTAGCTGTTGGTTCATCTGGAAATGTATTTACGACTGGAACTGCGAACGCCTCAGCTAGTAACACAAACATGACCAATCAGCATGGTTTAATGCTTAATAAATATGACAGTGACGGTAATTATCAATTTTCAAGGAAAAACGCAGCAAGTGATTTTCTTACTGGCATAAATGAACGTCTTGCAGCTGTGGCTGTTGATAGTAACGATAATGCTTACATTGTAGCAGATAGACCTCTGCGATATGTTAGCGGAGCAGTTATTTTTGGTGGGGCGTGGATTATTAAGTATAATAGTTCTGGTACGCGTCAATGGCATAAAATGCTAGGTAATACTAATTCACAGGATGCTCAATTTTCCGACATTGCCATAGATAGTAATGACAACATTTTTGCTTTTGGTCGTGCTAGAAACAGCGGCAGTAGTAGTTATTGTTATCCTCTTGTAAAATATAACACGTCCGGAGTAGTGCAATTTCAAAAACAAATTACTGGCAGCGGCGCGATGTCTAGCGAAAGTGCAGGTCTTGCAATAGATAGTTCTGGTAACTTTTACCTTACTGGATTTTCTGTCGATGCCGCTGTTACCGTAAAGCTAAATAGCTCTTTAGCTGTTCAATGGTCAAGATCATATGCCCTAAGTGGTACAGAGCCTATGGGCAGAGGTATTGGAACGGATTCATCTGGAAACGTATATGTAAGAGTAAATGTTTTTGACTCTGCCAATAATCGTCTGATTAAATATAACTCATCTGGCACTTTGCAATGGGAACGTGAATTTACAGACAACTCTAGCTCTGATGGAAGTCTTGCGGTTGACAGCTCAGGCAATTCTTACGTTACTGGTAAAACAACAAGTAATGGGACAAATTTTATGAACATCATTAAGTTTAATTCATCTGGAACAGTGCAATGGAAAAGAAAAATTAGTGGTTCGGAAGGCAATGGAATTTTTGGCAGGCATATTTTACATTCTGGAGATAGTCTTTACGTCACTGCTAAAATTGATGGACACGGGCTCTCAGATTTTGTTGGTAAAATACCTGACGATGGCTCGTTAACTGGAACGTACAGCACCACTGATTTTGGTAATGTTGTCTATGAATCTTCTTCAATTTCAACATCAACACCAAGTGCTACCACGGACTCCGCACATACTGCAAGTGTTTCTAATTTGTCTCTAACTGCGGCTGATTCTGGCACAACTAGCTATAATTTTACCCGTAATGGTGAGGAGAACATAACGCTATCATGACACTAACTTTCTGGCCCTTACTTTCTTTTTAAGCCATGGCTTTAGCTCTTGTCGAAAACAATGCTGTCACTAAGTACCCCGTGGGTATTTATGAGCTGCGTAAAAAATTCCCTAACGTTAGTTTTCCTAAGCCGCTAGAAGGCGCAGACCTTGCATTTTTAGGCGTCGTCACCGTAAATGCTGTTGATGAACCTACTTTTGACAGCGGCACGCAAAAAGTTGAAGAAGGATCGCCTGCGCTAGCTGATGGGACTTGGAAGCAGACTTGGAACGTCATTGACTTCACTGCTGCAGAGTTGCAGAGCATCGCTGATAATGCCGCTGCAAGCGTTCGCGAACAGCGCAACCTAAAGCTAGCTGCCTGTGACTGGACCGTTTTAACTGATAGTCCGTTAACGACGGCTAAGAAGACAGAGTGGAAAACTTACCGGACAGCACTGCGAAATATCACTGCAGCAGAAGGCTTCCCGAATAGCATTAGCTGGCCGACTGAGCCTTCCTGATGCAAAAACCCGACCCAATGATCCCCTGCAAGCCAGGGGCAGAAGACACTGAGGCAATGGCGAATCGAGTGTCGTGGCTTGAGATGCTATTTATGCTTGAAGGCCGCGACAAGCCTGATCACCCAAAGCGTGGTCTTTTTACCGGATTGCATAAGAAGCACTACTCAACGTTCCCTGGAACGGATGAGAATTAAGGATCAGATTGTCAACTGTCCATTGACCACGCCAGCTAATCTGGCTCAAGAAAACTCAACCCCTTCTAATGATCAAGTCTTTTGTGATTGGTGCAGCCGCTACGGCAGTTGCATTGGCACCAGCGTCTGCCCTCGCTGGTCCTTACCTGAATCCTGAGTTCAACGGCACAACTGTTGGTGACAACTACCTTGGTGGTTCGCTAAACCTTGACGTTGGCTACGAAGGCGGCGAAGGCGCTTATTCGTATTTCATCCAGGGCGGTCCAGTTATTCTTATGCCTAATGGCGTGGATAGCGAAGTTGAGTTTGCCGGTAAATTTGGCGGCTCGGTTGCGGTTGCTGAAAGCGTTTCTGTTTACGGAGAACTCAGCGGCGTTTCTGGCGACGACTTCAGCTGGGGCTCAAAGCTTGGACTGAAGTACGGTTTCTGAGCTAGTCTTTAAAAGAGCAACTGCAACCTTCCCTGGTCTCACACAGCAGGGGAGGTTTTTTCTTTGCAATCTGATCATGCAAAAAGTTTTTAATCTGCTCGGCGCTGCAGCATTTCTGATGTCTGGAGCGATGGTTGTTGGATCGGCTGTGCTTTACACCCGCATTCCATCAATCACAAAGCACTACATGGGTGAGCTTCAAACTGAGCTGACCAAGCTCGTTACTGACATGGTTCCTGGTCAGATCGATGATGTGATGCCTGAACTGCCATCAGTTACAGGACCAGCATTACCGTTCTGATTAGGTGCCTGAAATACCTGAAATTGGGGTAAGACCGATTGTCGTGCCGACAATTTTTGTAGGTCAGCCGATACCACCACCTGTTTTGCCAGCAGCACCGCCGGTAACATCTAGTCCGTTTCCTCTAATCGACATGCCGGGCTGTGTGCGTGCCCGTATCTCTTCAGGCAGTGGTGTTGAGTCCTTTGAAGAGGATCCAAACGGTGTTGTAACCCTGTGCCAAGGGGCTGTTCCTGTTTTTGAAGCAGCTGATTACAGACCAAACCAAGCGCAACAGCTAAAGCCTCCTACGCAGTTTGACCCGTTGGTCAACAAAAAAGAGCCGGAGCCAACAACTCCGACCCAAGACTCTCCCCTTAAACAACCGGTTTTGGATACCGGCAATTTAACGCTGCCACAAATTCCACCTTGTCCGCCATATGGTGCGAAAGAAATCGGATCGCTTAATAAATTAGGAACAGAAGTTCTTACCGGTTATGAGTTAGAGGATGGCAAGTGTATAAAGATCTGGGATCCCGTGCCTGTCAGCCAAGTATTTAACAACTATCTGCCTGACGCTGGTCCGACTGTATCAATTGCATTGACAGCTGCATTTGCCACAACTGCGGCAATCTTTGCCAAGCCAATCGCATCAATTTTGCAAAAGCTTGTTAAGCCTTTGACTAAGAAGGTAGTGAAAAAGATTAATCAGAAGCTTGGCCGTAAGGAGAAACTGGAATCCTTACAGGAGCGGCGGGTCGTTCAGCGTCACCGGAATCAAGCCATTCGCGATCTGAGACGGGCTTTGGGTAAATGATCTCGTGTGTGTGTCCTTGAACAGGTGCGGGCCGAATGACAACATCCGCACAGATTGCGTAAAAGGGAGAGTTTTTAGAAAAGCCATAGTTGTTTTTTATGGCCTCAGAACAAGCCTTGAGCCTGCCCATTTCGTAGTTAAGCCTCTTGTCAGCTAAAGCCTGTTCATACAAGGCAACCTGTTTACTAGCTGCTTCTTTGCACAAATTAATTGATTCGCCAAGAGGAATTGACAGCGTTGCTGTTATTCCAAGGTTTTTGCTGTAGTTCTGCCTATATCCAGTTCTTTGCGGCTTATAATATAAAATTTCCCCGGGACTATCTGGTATCCCATTGGGCCCTTCAACGCCAGTAGTAGGATCAATTAGCCCATAATTGTCGCTATTGTTATACACAGGTTCTTGGTAATACTCGTTGTTGGGATCACCATATGTATGCACTCCAGAGATAAATGGAGAAATATTTAGCGTTGGAGAATCACACTGAATCGCGCCTCCAAAGCTGTGCCGCATATACTGCCCAGGGTTCACTTGCACCGCACTATTTATCACTGAGCCTGATGAATTACTGACCGGAGATGCAGTTGCACTTATCTGACTTAGCGCAGGCGTGCTATAGAAAAAGACCGTAAAAAGAGCTGCTGCTGCTGCTTTCATTGCGTGAATGTGCTGGTTGAGTCAATCACAGTTTCAGTAATCGTCTCTCTGTCGATACTTACCCTCTCAATAAGGCCAGGTTGATTCAGGGTCTCTGCAAACTGAAAAGCGTTGCCTGGGACTGTCTGCCGCCATTGCGTGCGGTCTGAAAGCGTAAGCACGTTACCGCTGACAGGTGGGCTAACGATGCCGGACGCAGGCTCAACGCCAGTGCCGCTAACTGTGTATTCAAAGCCGCTTCTGTAGGACTCAGAAACAATGTTTTCTCGCACTACTGTTTTGGACTCAGTATGAGACGTAACTAGCCCCGAACCGAAATTTGGGACCACTGGGACCGCTGCTACTGGGGATGCCAACAGCAGCAAAAAAATTAGCCGATTCACCGGACAGTCAGCTCACTGATGACCTGGCCGATTGCAGCTGTGCCTGCCGCCCCTGGGCTCAAAGTAATCGCCCCGCTAGTCAATATGGTCCCGGCTAAACCTGTGTTGGTTCCCGCCGCAGTGCTTGTGATGTCTCCGAAGGCGGGCACGGCTCCAGTCGTTGGAGCTGTTGTGCTTATGGTGTCGCCAGCGGTATAAGAGGTCGCGAAAGAAAATGCGTTTCCGCTTGTAACTTGCGTTGCGTCCGATAAGGTCAATGCGTTAACGCCGTGGGTGGCCGCCCCCAATCCACCTACGGCGTTGTTGGTAGTGCTGCCGCCTGAGGTGACAGAGGTAGCAACGCCAGACCCTGAGATGGAATAACTGTTGCCAACGCGAATTGCGCGAGTTGAAGCCGCGTTCACATCTAGCTGAATGCTGCTACTAAGCCGGTGTGTGAGGTCCGCTCTAGCAGGCAAAACAGCAGCCAATGTAATGCCCAATACCAAAAGTAAACGCCTCATTTTGGTTTAGAGGTAAGGTTTTCTTGCTTAATTATAGGGTCATCTTTTTTCTTGCCATTGCCATTGGCCTTTCGCTCAATACCGAACGAAGCCATTGATCCTGTCAGCAGCGATGCAACAAAGGTGTTGTCCATTTTCATTTGGGGGAAAATCCCTAAATAGGAAACGGTGAGAAGTGTGGCGCTCCACAGCAACACCATGCACTTAACAAGGTCAGCGATGGAGACTTTTTCCTTTTCGTTTTCTTCGTTGACTGAATCTGCCATGATGAAGTCACGCTAGAGGTCGAATGGTGGTTGAAATCTGGGCGGCTATAGCTGGGGCAAGTGTAGGGGCAGGTGCCCTTGCGGTTAAAAGCGCAAACCGCGAAAGCCTGCAAGGTCGTGATACGTTGGTTCGCCTCACAAGTGCTGTAGACAATTTAAGCTCTCAAGTCGATCTTTTCCGTAGAGAGCAGGCCGCCATCTCAACAGAGGTTTTTGCCAGGCTCAGTGATGCTGAACGTGCAATAGCTCGTTTGCAAGGAATAACGGACCGCAACTAGACTTTTGGCAAATGCAGGTTTCTAATGCTTCTGCTAATTCGGCCAATCTTGTTCCGTTTTTTGAAATCGGATGGCGTCAAGAAGCTGGTTGTTGATCTTCTGACTGCATACTGCAAAACCACTGACAACACTGTTGACGACAAAGTGGTGGATTTTGTGAAATCAAACCTATTCCCAGGGACTCGCGTTGAAAAGTAAATGTGGGTTTGGGTTGTAGTTGTGGGCTTACTGTCACTCCTTCCATTCTTTACTTTCTTTAAGAAAGGCGATCCCCATCAGCTTGCTGCCATTGCAGAGCTGGAGCGTTCGATTGACCAAGACCTGTTAAGTGATGAGGCTGAATGGTTTGAGGTCTGGAAGACCAGCGGCATTCACCAGGAGGTTTACGGCGTTCCGTACTACAACCAGCTAGATAGCCTGACTGGTTATGGCTATCGGGAATGCTTTGATACAGCGGCTGCAATGGTCGCAGCATTTCACCATGGCGTAGTAAAAAGCCGAGATGCTTATCGCCAAGTGCGCCTTAAGTTTGGAGACACTACCGAAGTCCATTCTCAGATCTCTGCACTGAGGTCATTGGGGCTGGATGCTGAGTTTCGTAGAGACTCACGGATTGAGGACATTGAAAGTGAAATTGATGCTGGCAGACCAATCATGGTTGGTTGGTTGCATAAGGGTGACATCACTAAAGGCAACCCAGCGGTATGCGACAGCGAGGGCTGTGGTCATTGGAGCGTAATTGTTGGATATGACAAAAATGATTTCATCGCTATGGATCCAATGGGCAAACCAGACATGGACCATGGAGGGCATGACATCACAAAATCTGGTGAGTTGATCAGGATGTCACGGCCTGCCTTCTATCAACGTTGGTCTATAGAAGGTGAATCTTCGGGGTGGGCTGTATTCGTGGATCGATGAGCTGGGGCTACATCAGTGCGTTCTGGACAACAGTCGTGATGAACTGTGTTCAACCTGTGAATTGGCAAGCTTGTTTACCAGTGCAGGACTGGTTATTCCCCGCTATAGGTGATTACATACGGTTTAAGACGGAGGAACCTTATGCTTCCGAAAAACGAGTCTTACGATCCATTCAAATGGATGATCGTTGAACAAAGTCTTGAAGAAGAGTTGACGCTAGAACGCAGCATTAGGGAAATTGAGGACTGCGGAGACATCAACACGATGACTCAGTTGTGCGCCGCCATGGCGCGGCAACAGTGGCACCAAAGCAAGCTTTTAAATCAAGCCGTTAATCACATCGCTGAGATGGATGCTTTGATCGCTGGCGGAGTGCAGATGCTCTAAAAGCTTTTTCTAGAGTGGTCAACCTTGGGTTGGATTCGTGCAAGGTGTCTCTGACCCTTGCTTTGGCTGCGTCAATTTGATCTTGAGGACGAGTTGTCCAATTCATGTTGACTGGGGCCATGGCTCAGTTACTGAGAGTTGGTCTTATCGCAGTTATAGAGACGTGTTAGATAGCTGTAAAGCCATTGGGCTTGCCAATCTTGCTCGTGGTATCGAACAACGCCAGCAGCTTCTACGCGCCAAACCAACTTGCCATCTTTTTCGACCTGCTCAATAGTTGGCTTCATGTCAAAAGAATAGGCACGGTGGTTAGCCGTGCCCTTGAGTTAATCAGAAATCAACGTTGGTCTTGCTTGGGATTTGTTGCAGGTTGATCGAGCCAAAGTCGCCGTATTGACCGGTTTGACCTTTGCCGTTGAGGTAAAAGCCCTCAACTTCAACCTCTTCCTTCTTGGCAAAATCCCAGACCTTGCCGGGTTTGATGCGATCAGTTTCGCCAGCCAGTTTTGTTAGGTAAGACGCAAACTCACGAATTGACTGCTTGGTGACAAACAAGGACAATTGTTTTGGTTGCTTGCCTTCTGTGTCAAAACGGTTTTCACCGACAGACCATTTAATTTGGTGAGTGAGTGCGGGGACAAAATCAGCCATTGTGATCGATACCTTTGAAGAATTGAGAGAGGATGGTTTTGATTGCTGCATTAGGTACGCCGTTGTGATTGGCATCGGCGTAATGC
>Ga0181422_1000136_pt1 | contig 22544 bp, 15 predicted proteins | sample 45SPOviralmetaG_FD_130147 | JGI IMG/M metagenome (GOLD analysis project Ga0181422, IMG submission 130147) | Marine viral communities from the oligotrophic San Pedro Time Series (SPOT) site, San Pedro Channel, CA, USA - 45 SPOT_SRF_2013-07-18 | ecosystem: Environmental > Aquatic > Marine > Strait...
ACAACTACAGATGAGGAAAGATTAGCTGCTAAGCAAAAGATTCAAGAGTTATTAGAAAAAGCAGATCAAGACGCACAAGCGCAAGTTACTGAAAGATGGAAAATGGATATGCAATCAGATTCATTTTTATCTAAAAATATTCGGCCACTTGTACTTGTGTATCTTACATCTATATTTACTATTCTAGCTTTTGCTGATGGTAACGTGGGTGGATTTGTAGTAGCAGAAGATTATATCCCAATTTTTCAATCACTATTAATAACGGTATACGGCGCGTACTTCGTAGGTAGAACTTGGGAAAAATCAAAGAAATCAAGTGATAATAAGTAAGTTAAACAATTAAATCAAATCAAATGTCAAACATGATTACAGCTGAAGAGCTTAAAACTATTAAAGAACAACAAACAGAACTAGGTGGTATCATCAATCAAATCGGTCAATTAGAAACTAACAAGCACGCTTTGCTGCATAAGATCGCTGGTGTTAATGAAGGTATTGAAGAAACCAAAAAGCAACTAGAAGATAAATACGGATCTATTAGTATTAACCTTGAAGACGGTAGTTATGAAGAGGTTGAAGCTGAAGATGCTCAAGAACTTTCAGTTGTAAAAGGAGAGGACTAATGAGTACTGTTATAAGGAAAATTAGTATTGGTTCTGATTACAAGAACGAAGCTATGCACTATGCTGTAGGTCAGCAGGTGTATGGTGGACATGAGATCTCTCATATAATGTTCGAAGAACCTGACGCTTCTTATAACATATTCATAAAGAAAAACAACGAGGTATTGCCATGGAAGAAGTTTAATTCTAACATGGCTATATCTGTTGAATATGATTTAGAATATTAATGAAAAGCGTTTTTGATTTTATAGTTATGCCAGAAGGAAATAGGTATAGCAATGAAGTTGATATAGATGGTGATAAGCTTGTAGTTAATTCTAGTATAGAAAACTTTAAGTTAATAAATAGAAAAGCAACGGTGCTTACAATACCTACTGCTTTCACAACACCAATACAAGAAGGTGATGAAGTTATTATACATCACAATGTATTTAGAAGATATTACAATACTAAAGGTAAAGAAGTAGATAGTAGCAAAACATTTGGCGATAATAAATACCTTTGTCAATACGATCAAATATATCTTTATAAACGTATGGTTAAATGGTTACCGGTAGGTGAACATTGTTTTATTATACCAATTGAAAATAACGATGAATGGTCGCAAGAGCCAGAGCAGAAAAATAAAGGTATAGTAAAGATAGGAAATAAAACTTTAACGTCACTAGGTATTAATGAAGGTGACTTAGTTGGTTTTAAATCTAATAGAGAGTTTGAGTTTATTATAGATAAACAAAGACTATATTGTATGCAATCAAATGATATTTTAGTTAAGTATGAGTTCAAAGGAAACGAGAAGGAATATAATCCGAGCTGGGCAAAAAGCAGTTAACGAGCTTATTAAGGTAGCTGAGGAAAAGATCATCACTAATACTGAAGATGATGTTTCTGCAGATAGACTTAAGAATGCAGCTGCTACTAAAAAGCTAGCTATATTCGATGCTTTTGAAATACTATCTAGAATAGACGAAGAAAAAAATATGCTTGAAGATAAACCTGGAGAAACTAAAGAAAAAAGTTTTAAAGGTTTTGCTGAGGGTAGATCAAGGTAATGTACGATCAGTCTTTAGTTAAAATAATAAAAGACCATATAAAACCTAGTGTTATTAAAAAAAATAATAGGTATAAAAAATGGGAGTATGGTTATGATGTCGAAAACGATATTATAATTATAAGTAAAGATGGTACTGTAGGTGATATCATTGAGATACAAAACCTAAGAATAGCATTACCATTGATGCATGAAAAAGTTTACAGTTCTTCTAAAAAAGTTGAAGAACAAATGTGGGTTAAAGAAGAATATCCTAAAGCTTTATCTAAAATAAAAAGTGTATTTGATTGGGATCGTTACCCATCTAACTTTAAAGAGCAATGGTATGATTACATTGATACAGAATTTAAAAGACATGATGAAGGTTTCTGGTTCTATAACAAAGGTATTCCTACTTATATCACTGGCACTCATTACATGTACTTGCAGTGGAGTAAAATTGATGTTGGCGCAGCCGATTACAGAGAGTCAAATAGGCTTTTCTTTATATTCTGGGAAGCGTGTAAAGCCGACCAGCGTTGTTATGGAATGGCCTACCTCAAGAACAGACGCTCTGGCTTTTCATTCATGGCATCAGGGGAAACTGTTAACATGGCCACAATATCATCTGATTCACGGTTCGGCATATTGTCCAAATCTGGGGCTGACGCTAAAAAGATGTTCACCGATAAGGTTGTACCAATATCCCTTAACTACCCGTTCTTCTTCAAGCCAATACAAGACGGTATGGACCGCCCAAAAACAGAGCTTGCCTACAGAGTACCAGCGTCGAAGCTTACCAGAAGAAAACTTGATCAAGGTGAAGCACCACAGGAGATCGACGGTCTCGACACCACGATCGACTGGAAGAACACAGGGGACAACTCGTACGATGGTGAAAAGCTCAAGCTCCTCGTACACGACGAATCGGGCAAATGGGAGAGGCCAGACAATATCCTCAACAACTGGCGAGTCACGAAGACGACATTAAGATTAGGTAGTAAAATTGTAGGTAAATGTTTAATGGGATCTACAAGTAACGCTTTGGATAAAGGTGGTGAAAACTTTAAAAAATTATACTATGCTTCAGACGTTACAAAGAGAAACCGCAATGGACAGACTAGCTCAGGATTATATTCTTTGTTCATACCTATGGAATGGAACTACGAAGGATTCATTGATGCTTATGGACTACCTGTATTCGAAACGCCAAAAGACGCAGTTAAAGACCCGCAAGGCGACTTAATAACAACAGGTGTTATAGAACATTGGGAGAATGAAGTTGATGGTCTTAAAGACGATCAAGACGGTTTAAACGAATACTACCGTCAGTTCCCAAGAACAGAAAAGCATGCGTTTAGAGATGAAGCAAAATTATCTTTATTTAATCTAACTAAATTATACGAACAGATAGATTACAATGAAGATGTTAAAAATAAAGTTTTAGTTACACAAGGTAACTTTCAATGGGCTGGTGGTATTAAAGATACTACAGTTAATTTTTATCCTGAAAAAAATGGTAGATTTCTTGTTTCTTGGATTCCACCTGCAAACATGCAGAATCGTGTAATAATAAAAAATGGAGTTAAATATCCTGGCAATGAACATATCGGTGCTTTTGGTTGTGACTCTTATGATATATCAGGAACTGTAGACAAGCAAGGATCCAAAGGATCTTTACACGGTCTAACTAAGTTCAGCATGGAAGACGCTCCGTTTAATATGTTTTTCTTAGAATATATATCAAGACCACCAACAGCAGAAATATTCTTTGAAGATGTACTTATGGCATTACATTTTTATGGTATGCCTATACTAGCAGAGAATAACAAACCAAGATTACTGTACTACTTAAAGCGTAGAGGTTATAGGAGGTTTTCTATAAATAGACCTGATAAACTTTACAACAAGCTTTCAGTTACAGAAAGAGAGATAGGTGGAATACCTAACTCATCAGAAGATATTAAGCAAGCACACGCTGCTGCTATTGAATCTTACATAGAAGATTATGTAGGTTTAAAAGAAAATGAATATGGAAGTATGTATTTCCAAAGAACACTAGAGGATTGGGCTAAGTTCAATATAAATAATAGAACTAAGTTTGATGCAACGATAAGCTCAGGATTAGCTATAATGGCTTGTAATAAAAATAAATATACTCCAGTTCAATTAGTAAAAAAAGATCCAGTTAGTTTAAGCTTCGGCAAATACGACAATACAGGTCATACATCAAAAATAATAAAATAGATGATTTACACTAATGTTAATAGTTCGTTTCCAAGTCAGGTGGTACCAGACGTAGAAAAGAATACTTTAGATTACGGTTATCAAGTTGGTAGAGCCATTGAAAATGAATGGTTCAGAGGTGATCGTGGCTTAGGAGCTGGTGGTCGCTTTGGAAACAATTGGCAGGATTTCCACAGATTAAGATTGTACGCTAGAGGCGAACAGTCTGTAGCTAAATATAAAGATGAATTATCTATTAACGGTGATTTGTCTTATCTTAATTTAGATTGGAAGCCAGTAGCTGTGTTGTCCAAGTTTGTAGATATTGTTGTAAATGGTATGACTGACAAAGGTTATGCTATAAAATCATTTGCATCAGATCCATATGCTATAAAAGAAAGAACTGACTTTGCTTTTAATGCTTTACGTGATATTGAAAACAGAGAAACTATAATGCAGTTAAACGCTGAGACAGGGCAAAACTATTTTGCTACACCTGATCCAGATGATTTACCTATAAACAAAGAAGAATTAAACTTGTATCTTCAATTAAGCTATAAACAATCTATAGAAATAGCTGAAGAAGAAGTTATATCAAACGTGTTTGATTATAACAAGTATGACGAAGTAAAGAAAAGATTAGCTTACGATTTAGTTGTGTTAGGTATATCAGCTGTTAAAACTGATTTCAATGTATCCAATGGAGTTACAGTAGATTATGTTGATCCTTCTAGTTTGGTTTATTCTTACACAGAAGATCCTAACTTTGAAGATATATATTACGTAGGTGAAGTTAAAAGCGTAAGTTTACAAGAGATTAAAAAACAATTTCCATACCTAACTGATAGCGAGTTAGATGAAATACAAAAATACCCAGGTGATTCTAATTATACTAGAAATTACAGAGGTCAAGACGATAACTACAATAATATACAGGTTCTTTATTTTGAATACAAAACATATAACAATCAGGTATTTAAAATTAAACAAACAGATCAAGGTTTAGAAAAAGCTTTAGAAAAGCCAGGTGATTTTAATCCACCTGAAAATGATAACTTTGAAAGAGTACATAGAGCTATAGAGGTTTTATATAGTGGCGCTAAGATATTAGGTCATGAGAAAATGCTTAAATGGCAACTGTCTGAAAATATGACTAGACCATATAGTGATCAGACTAAAGTTCAAATGAACTATAGTATATCTGCTCCTAGAATGTACAAAGGTCGTATAGAAAGTTTAGTAAGTAAGTGTATTGGGTTTGCTGATATGATTCAATTAACACATTTGAAAATACAGCAAGTTCTAGCGCGCATGGTACCAGATGGCGTATTTGTAGATGTAGATGGTTTAGCGGAAGTTGATCTTGGTAATGGTACAAACTACAATCCTCAAGAGGCTTTAAATATGTACTTCCAAACTGGTAGTATAGTTGGTAGATCTAAGACAGTTGATGGTGATATGAATCCTGGTAGAGTACCAATTCAAGAGCTACAAACATCTTCTGGTATGTCAAAGATACAGGCGTTAACTCAAACGTATCAATACTACTTACAAATGATACGTGATGTGACGGGATTAAATGAAGCTCGTGATGGTAGTCAACCAGATAAAAATGCTTTAGTAGGATTACAGAAACTAGCTGCTGCAGCATCAAACACAGCTACTAAGCACATACTACAATCGTTAATGTATTTAACTATAAGAACTGCAGAAAACATAAGCTTAAGAGTTGCTGACATGTTAAGCTTTCCGCTTACTAAAAATGCTTTAATGTCTTCTATAAATCAATTTAACGTTGCTACGTTAGATGAAATAGATAAATTAAACATGCATGAGTTTGGAATATTCTTAGACTTAGAACCAGATGAAGAAGAAAAGCAAAAGCTAGAGCAGAATATACAAGTGGCTTTGCAAACAGGTCAAATAGGTTTAGAAGATGCTATTGATATTAGGGAGATAAGCAACATAAAATTAGCTAATCAATATCTTAAGTATAGACAAAAGGTTAAAGCTGAGGAAGCTCAGCAAGCTCAGATGGCTAACATACAAGCGCAAGCACAGGCTAACGCTCAGACTGCAGAGCAAACTGCTTTAGTTGAAACTCAAAAACAACAAGTATTAACAGAGCAGAAGATGCAGCTTGAGCAAGCTAAATCTCAATTTGAAATACAAAAAATGGAGATGGAGGCTAAAATCAAAAAGCAGTTGATGGAGCAAGAGTTTAACTACAACATTCAGTTAGCTAAATCTAGAGTTGATGCTGAAACTACTAGAGAAAAAGAAATAGAAAATCGTAAAGATGAACGTGCTAGAATTATTGGCACGCAACAATCTGAAATGATATCACAAAGACAAAACGACGAATTACCTAAAAACTTTGAGTCTGCTGGTAATGATTCACTTGGAGGATTTGGACTAGAACAATTTGAACCTCGTTAAAAAAAACTTTTAATTATTTAATTATATTATATTATGTCAGAAGAAGTAAAACAAGAAGGAGAGTTTAAGATGAAAACTCCTTCTAAACCTAAAAACTTAGGTAAAGCAAATAAAGTAACTAAAGTTGAAATACCAAAAACATCGGTTGAAGCGCAAGGTGAAGTTATACCTGAAGTTACTAAAGTAGAAATAAAAAAAGAAGATGCCGTTCAAACACAAGAGACAGATGATAGCAATGCTATTGTCGAAAAGCCCGAAGACAGTGGCGACAGCAAAGAAGTGGTTGAAGAAGTACGGGCCACCGAAGAAGCAGTAGAATCTCCATTAACATTAGTTGATGAAGAAAAAGTTAATGAAACTGTACAAGCTGTAGAAAAAGCTGTAGAAAAAGCGGAGCAAACAGGTAAACCGCTACCAGAAAATATTGAAAAGCTAGTTTCGTTCATGGAAGAAACTGGTGGTACAGTCGCTGATTACGTGCGGCTTAACGCAGATTACTCTAACGTAGATAACAATACGTTAGTTAGAGAATATTATAAACAAACACGACCGCATCTTGATCATGAGGATGTAAGTCTTTTATTAGAAGACTTTGATTATGATGAAGAATTAGACGAGGATAAAGATATACGCAAGAAGAAAATTGCGTTTAAAGAAGAAGTTGGAAAGGCCAAAAGCTTTTTGGAAGGACTAAAGGGTAAGTACTACGATGAGATCAAGTTGAGACCAGGCGTAACCCAAGAACAACAAAAAGCTGTAGACTTTTTCAATCGCTATAGTGAAGAGCAAGCACAAGCAAAGAAGGTTAATGAGGATTTTTTAAACAAAACATCTAGTTATTTTTCAAATGATTTCAAAGGTTTTGATTTCAACGTTGGAAATAAAAAGTTTAGATATGGTGTAAAGAATCCAGATCAAGTAGCTAAAGAGCAAAACGACATAAGTAATTTCATTAAGACGTTCTTAAATGATAAAGGAGAAGTTGTTGATGCACCAGGTTACCACAAAGCTATCTATGCTGCTAAAAATGTTGACACTATTGCTAACCATTTCTATGAGCAAGGAAAAGCTGACGCTGTTAAAGATGTAATGGCTAAGTCGAAAAACATCTCGACAGAACCAAGACAATCAGCACAGGGTGAAGTATTTGTTAATGGATTAAAAGTTAAAGCTATTAGTGGTGTTGACTCTTCAAAATTAAAAGTTAAAAAAATAACAATAAAAAAATAAAATAAATAATTATGGCTGATATAAGTCCTTTATTTGGGAGTATTGTCCCAAGTCAAAAACAACAATTGCTAGATACTAACTTCCTTTCGTTTAACGGAGGATCTGGTGCTGGCGATTCTGATACATTCGCACAACAGTATCTACCTGAGATCTACGAACAAGAAGTAGAGCGCTATGGAAACCGCACGTTATCTGGTTTCTTACGTATGGTAGGAGCTGAAATGCCTATGACTTCTGATCAGGTTATCTGGTCTGAACAAAACCGTTTACACATCGCATACGACGACTGTACTAATGATGGTGCTAATGCTATTACTATTCCGCTTCAAGCCGGAGTAAACAATGTTATTTCTGTAAATTCTACAGTTGTACTTATTGATAAGCTAGGTGCTGAGCTAAAAGCTGTAGTAACTGGTTCTGATATCGGTACGGTAGGTGTTGGTGCTGTTGTAACAGTAGCTCCTTATACAGCTGCAAATACATCTAGTCTAGCTGGAACTGGCGTAAAAATGTTTGTATACGGTTCTGAATACGACAAAGGTTCTTCTACACCAAACTACTCAGCCGCTAATACTAGTGGTTATGTAAGTGTAGATCCTTCTTTTACTCAATTTTCTAATTCACCAATTATTATTCGAAGCAAATATGTTGTTTCTGGTTCTGACACTGCTCAGATTGGTTGGGTTGAAGTTGCTACTGAAGATGGAACTGGAGGATATCTATGGTATCTAAAAGCTGAATCTGAAACTCGCTTACGTTTCGAAGATTATCTTGAAATGAGCGTAGTTGAAGGTGAAAAAGCTGCTGCTGGTTCTGCTGCTGAAACTGCAAATTTTAAAGGTACGCAAGGTTTGTTTGCTGCTATTAAAGACCGTGGTAATGTAGAAGCTGGTTACAATGCTGCTGCAAACGCGCTAGGTGAATTTGATAACATCTTACGTAACTTAGATACGCAAGGAGCTATTGAAGAAAACATGCTTTTCTTAAACCGTGAAACTGCGCTAGGATTTGACGATATGCTCGCTGGTATCTCTAGTGGTAGCGACGGTGGTACTGCTTATGGTTTGTTTGAAAACTCTGAAGATATGGCGTTAAACTTAGGTTTTAGCGGTTTCCGTAGAGGTTCTTACGATTTCTATAAGACTGACTGGAAATATCTAAATGATGCTTCTACTCGTGGTGCTATTGATAATGGAGCTGGAGGATACGGTGTAAGTGCTATTGATGGAGTTTTGATTCCAGCTGGTACATCAACTGTATACGATCAAGTTCTTGGTAGTAACATACGCCGTCCATTCTTACACGTACGATATAGAGCGTCACAGACTGACGATCGTCGTATGAAGTCTTGGTTGACTGGATCTGTTGGCGGTGCTTACACATCTGATCTTGACGCGATGGAAGTAAACTTCCTATCTGAAAGATGTTTATGTGTGCAAGGTGCTAACAACTTTGTATTGTTTACTAAGTAGTAATTAGTTATGTAGTATTTACCCTCGTCTCACCGACGGGGGTAATTATTACTTTTATCAATTTTATTATATTATATTATGTCAAAAGAAAAAGAAGTCCCAAGCGTAGAAAAAGGTTGGGAAATTAAAGATAGAACGTATTTTGTAACAGGTCAATATAAACCACTAACGTTTAGAATACCATCTAAACACAGTGCAAAAAAACCTTTATTATGGTACGACGAATCAAATCAAACAACAAGAGAACTTAGGTTTGCTACAAACATGAACAGTCCATTTAAAGATGAGCAAGATGGAGAAGCAACTTTAGGCACTATACTTTTTAAAGATGGTGCGTTAGTAGTTCGTAAAAACCAGCAAGCTTTACAAAAGCTTTTATCTTTGTATCACCCTATGAGAAACAAAAGATACAAAGAGTTTGACTCTAAAATTGAAGCTAAAAATGAGCTTGATATGATGGAGTTGCAAATTGACGCTCTCAATGCGGCTAGAGGTATGGAGGTAGAACATCTAGAAGCTATAATGAGAGTTGAAGTTGGTAGCAAAGTTAGCACAATGTCTTCTAAAGAATTAAAAAGAGATTCGCTTATTTTCGCTAGACAAAACCCAGTTTTGTTTTTAGAGTTAGCTAAAGATGAAAACGTTCAGCTTAGAAACTTTGCAATATTAGCTACTGAAGCTAAAATTATAAAGTTAGCTCAAGACCAACGTTCGTTTACTTGGGCATCAAATGGTAAGAAGCTTATGAGTGTTCCATTTGAAGAAAACCCATACTCTGCTATGGCAGCTTTCTTTAAGACTGACGAAGGTGTAGAAGTCTTTAAGTCTATCGAGAAAAAGTTAAAATAACATGTAACAATAGTATAGGGCTCGTTCACTCGGGCCCTAATACTTAAAACAAATATAAATGGCAATAAACGTAAATACTGTTTACACAACAGTGTTGTCTATTTTAAACAAAGAACAAAGAGGTTATATAACCCCTGATGAGTTTAATAAGTTAGCAACACAGGTACAGCTCGATATTTTTGAAAATTACTTTGAAGATATAAACCAACAGTTGCGTGTGCCACAGACTGATAACGAATACGCTAATCGTCAAAAAAATGTAGATAATCTTATATCTATATTTAAAACAGTAGGTAATACAACTTATATAACCCCAGCAAATGCTGATGCTTATTTCTCACCTCCTGGTGATTTACATAGAATAGGTACTGTTATATACAATAACGAAAAAGAACTGCAGAGAGTAAGTAGAAATGATTTTCTACATATAAACTTATCTCCACTAACTAAACCCACTGAGCAATTTCCAGTATATTTATATGAGCAAGCTACACAAGGCACTGGCGGTGGTGATACTAGTCAACCTAATATATATGTATACCCTACATCTATAAACAAATCTAGTGATATAACTATATCTTATATAAGAAAACCTGCGGATGTTGTCTGGGGCTTTACTTTAAATCCTCTTTTAGGTAACTACGTTTACAGCTCAAGTGCTTCTGTTCAATTTGAACTTGATAACACTGAGCAAGTTGAGGTTATATTAAGAATATTAGCTTACTCAGGTATAGTAATAAGAGATCCTCAAATAGTTCAAGCTGCACAACAAGCTGTGCAAGCTGAAGAAGTAAACTCAAAAAGTTAATAAATGTCATTACTAACAGAAAACAATAGGCAATATTACGAAGGCGCTCAAGGCTTTAGAGGTGATGGTGATACTAAAACATTTACAACCACTTTCAATACTGATTTAGTTTTTGGATCTGCTTTACCAGCTGATATAAATTACCAAAAAAATAATTTTAAAATATACACTAGCGCAACTGGTATACCTGGGACTTGGACTGAAGTTGTAGGTAATTACTCAGTAGCTAGAAACGTTATTACATTTGACGCCTCACCCGCTAACAACTTGTTTATCGTAGTTCAGCTTAAAAAGCTAGATGGTGGTAACTATGGTAACAACATTAGTGATAAAGCTTATGGTAATGTTGTAGAAGAAAACTACGGATCTTATGCTTATACAAAGCTAGGTGATATAGTTAATAATTTTTTAATAGCATACGTAGGTTCTGGTAAGTTAATACAAGACGTAAAAAGAACAGACGTTATATTCCATGCTAAACGAGCTATGCAAGAGTTTAGCTATGATACGTTGAAAAGCGTAAACTCTCAAGAGCTAACTGTACCTCATAACTTAAGCATTATACTACCTCAAGATTACGTTAACTACGTTAATATATACTGGGTTGATAATCAAGGTGTTAAGCATATTATAATGCCTAGTAATAATCTAACTAGTGATCCTTATAGTTTACCACTACAAGATGGGCAAGGAGTACCTACGCAAGATAATTTTGAAAACAATATTGAAGGTACATCAATAGTGGAAGATAGATGGAAACACAACTTTTTTAAAAACAACAAAGATTTAGTAGATAATACTATAGCTGGTTGGGAATATTACTATGGCTGGCCTGAGGTTGGTTATGGTCAAATGTATGGTCTTGATCCTCAATACGCTAATGCAAATGGTTATTTCACTATAAATGATAGAGAAGGTAAAATATCTTTCTCTGCAAACCTTGTAGATAGAATAATTGTGTTTGAATATATATCGGATGGATTATCTACAGACATTGAAACAAGAGTTCCTAAGCTAGCGGAAGAAGCTATGTATGCTTACATTAGTCATGCGGTAATTGCTAGCAGAATAAATCAACCAGAATATATAGTACAAAGATTAAAGCGAGAAGCTAGCACTAAGCTTAGAAATACTAAACTACGTTTGTCTAACATAAAGTTAAATGAAATAGTACAAGTTATGCGTGGTAAGTCTAAATGGTTAAAACACTAGAATTAAATGGCAGAAGTTAAAAACGCTTTTATTCAATCTAAAATGAACAAAGACCTAGATGCTAGGCTTGTTCCTAATGGTGAATATAGAAATGCTATAAACGCTCAGGTGAGTAGATCTGAAGGTTCAGATGTTGGTGCTTTAGAAAATGTTTTAGGTAACTCTGTGCAAGCTACTTTTGAAGACGGGCAGAGTTATTCTAATGACTTGACTTGTATAGGTTATGTAACAGATGAAACTAGCAACTGTATATATGTTTTTTTAACTGATGGTACACGTGTTGGGGGTGATGATTTTGTTACTGCCGATAATAGTGGTTCTAATCATTTTATATATAAATACAACACAAACAGTCCAGCTCCGCCTGTTAAAATAGTTTCTGGACCATTTTTAAATTTCTCTAAAAACTACCCTATATACGGTATAAATTTAATAGAAAATTTATTATTTTGGACTGATAACTTTAACCAACCTAGAAAAATAAATGTAGCTACAGCTTCTAACCCTGACAACTTAAACACGTATTACACTTCTGAAGATCAGATATCAGTAGCTTCATATAACCCTTACCAACCTATAGAACTGTATCAACAAATTGACAGTGACAGAGTTGCTGACAACCCGCTACTCGCACCAGCTTCAGGCGAGTACGATACTACAATGCACGATGTTGTAAGTAAGTTTTATCCAGGAGGTGGAACAGCTAGTGTGGTTACTGGTGTTACCAACTCAACAACTGTTGATATAGATCAAATAAACATACCTTTTTTTCCTACTAGACAAAGCGCCTCAACAGTAAAAACACCACAAAAATTTATGACTGTAGGTGTTATAGCCGCTTCAACTAACGGTAATGGCCCTATAGTTAATTCTACAGTTTTAGTAGATTCATACTCAGTTACAACTTTAGAACTAGATCAAAACATAACAGTTGGCACTGGCGACACACTTGTCTTTAATTTTAATCCATATTACGATAGTTCGTACGCTGGAGACTCTAGGTTTTTAGAAGATAGGTTTGTAAGATTTAGTTATAGATTTAAGTTTAATGATGGTGAATATTCTATATATGCTCCGTTTACTCAACCATGCTTTATACCAAAACAAGATGGTTATTTTTTAAACACAGAGCAAGATTTAGGTGATCAACAAAGTACATTTGCATCTACTATTGTTGATTTCATGAAAAATAAAGTAAGTGAAATAACTCTACGAATACCGCTACCATCAGCTGCTAATTCAATGTCTTCTCAATACTTGGTAAAAGAAATAGATATACTATTTAAAGAGTCAGATGGTTTAGCTGTTCAGGTTGTTGAGACTGTACCAGCATCTAGAATTTCAGCTTTAAGCGGTAGCGATACTTATTATGATTATAAGTATATAAATAAAAAACCTTTTAAAACACTGCCCGAATCAGAGCTAATAAGAGTTTTTGATAAAGTTCCAGTTAAAGCTTTATCTCAAGAAACAGCTAGCAATAGAGTTATATATGGTAACTTTCAAAACAAACACACTCCACCAGCTTCATTAGACTACCGCGTTAGCGTTGGAGAGAAAAAAGCGTTTGATTTAGACCCAACGTATAGCGTGTTAGATACTACTAGTATTATAGAATACCCTAGTAGTTCTGTTAAAACAAATAGAACGTATCAAGTTGGAGTTGTGCTTTCTGATAAGTTTGGCAGACAATCTAGTGTTATATTATCTAACAATAAAAATGTCATAAACACAGGTGGTCTTTCTTTTTCAGGTGACACTGTATACTCACCATACATAAACGGAAGCAATATATCAGGAGAGTTTTACGAATGGTTAGGTAATTCTTTAAAAATGTCTTTTAATAGTGTTATTGGTCCCAACAGACCAAACACTAATACATACGAGCCAGGTATATACAACGGTGACGTTAATGACACTGGCTACAATCCACTTGGTTGGTATAGTTATAAAATAGTAGTTAAGCAGCAAGAGCAAGAGTATTACAACGTGTATACTGCTGGAGCTATGAAAGACATACCTTACAATTATTTATCTACAGTCAAAGGTCCTCCAACACCTACTGATCCAATTACACCTAATATTTCTTTTGTAACTTTACTAAATGACAATATAAACAAAGTACCTAGAGATTTAACAGAAGTTGGACCTCAAGATAAAACATTTAGAAGTAGCGTGGTATTATTTGGTAGAGTTGAAAATACTACACACACATATAGCAACACTGGTAATAAACAATTTCAACCTGATAGGACTTCTTTTACTACAAATTCTATAGAAGATCTTTTCGACTTGTTTGATGTAGAGCAATTTGAAAACAACGTTGAAGTGCAAATACCTGTTACGGATATAGAAAGTCCTTTTTCTCCATTTTTTAAAGCCGATGCTAATCCTTTTGTTGGGGAATTTGTTACTTCACAGGATGCTAGTAAACAGTTTGGAGTTTTAAATGAAGTTGTTAATACCAACACTTATACAGCGAGTGGCTCAGGTGCACAGTCACAACCAAGCCCAACAATACCATTAACTCTTTTTTCTCCAGGTTTTACTTTAGAACCTGGTTATAAAGTAACAGGAGGTAATATAGCTGATGATGTGTTTGTTGTTTCTTACGATCCAGCAGCATCTGAAGTTGTTATTAGTGAAGCTATAACGTACACCGCGAACACTATTTTTACTTTTACACAAGAAGATTATTTACCTATAGAAAATCTAGCTATACTAGAAACAGCACCAACAATATCTAATTTAGATATATATTGGGAAACTTCTTCTGCTGGTTTAATTAGTGAATTAAATGAAGCTATTAGAAACTCTGCAAATAGCACAGAGGCTGATATAGCTCCTTTTAACGATAGTGCTTTTGAAGAAGACTTAAGCGCTGGTCAAGATATATTAGCAGCTAATTTTCGAGTTATAGACGCTGGAACTGGCGCACCTATTGACGCTACTTTAGTAACATTAACAACTGAATCTATTACTTATACTGGAGATGAAGCTCTTGATGCTAGTGAAATACTTCAAGTTTATGAAACAGCAACATCTGGCGATTGGAATATAAGAACAAAGCAAGGTTTTGTAGACTCTATATGGTACGGTGAAGATCCTAATAAAAGAAATTTTGTAATAAACATAAGCGTTTCTGTTGAAAACAAAGGCTCTGCTGATGTAGATGGAGTTGTCACTAATTCAACTAATGTAATTATAGATGCCTTAACTACTAACTTTATACCAGCTATTGGAGCTACAGTAACCGGTGGTTCATTACCCAGTGGAGTTGAGGTTGTTAGTTATGATAATCAGACCTCTACATTGGTGTTAAATACAACTGTTAATTTAAGTGACGACGAAACATTGACTATTGAAAACGGTCAACCGTCTGTAACTCAAATAACTAAAACGGTTAGCTTAGATAATAAACCCCCAAAGATTTTTGACGGTTACAACCCACAAGGGTCTTTAATACCTGATGGCAGCACTATTGATTTAACCGTAATACCATTTCAAAACAACTACAAATTAAAATCACTAAGCGGTGTGAATGGTGCTAACACGGCTAACGCCGGTAAAGATATTGGTTTTCGGATTGTAGATGTCATTGGTGCTGATAGCGCAGAAAGTTTTTCTGATAATTTTCGCTTCTATGGCGGATCAACTGAAAGTTTATTAAGTGCTGATTTAGTTTTATCTTCTATTAGTGGTTTAGATATAAACGATACTTACACGGCTACTGTAAATTTAAAAGATGCAGGTGGAGAAGAATCATCTATAGCTTTTACTTTTGGATTTGGAACTACGCCTAGTTCTATATTAACTATGAGTTTTAGATTCCCCACCAACAACGACCCAATGTCAGGTCAAGATCCGATATGGTCAACTTTTACAGTTATAGTAATCGATGACCAACCTGGTAACGATACTAATGGTGTTTACTATTACGAAGGATCTCCATATAGCTTAGCAAGCAATGCAGAAAATGATGTTATAACTATAGACAGAACAAACGCATCTATTGGTAAAACCATAAATGGTTCTCAACAAATAACTTGCAGTACTAATGGAAGTAAATGGGCATTTGTTAACGAAAACGATGATGGTGATGCTGGTATACTTGCTCTATTCACTGCTGGCGCCTGTTTAGCTGCGGGTAACGATTTTGCATCGAGTGCGGTGGCTTCCGATGCGTTAAACGGTTATTCGTTTCAAGTAGTATAACTTTAGTTTAGTAATAAATAATATAAATAAGTGATAATTAATGAGTGCAGTAATTGAAATAAAATTCTTCAACTCTTTTCTACTTAAGAAGACTAATTCTACAACTGGAGTTAACGCTCCAGCGTATGATGGTTCTAAAGGTATACCTCAAAATATTGGTGGTTACCCATCTATATCGTACCAAAGTGGTGGATATGACGACGTTTCTAGCTGGGTTATTGAAGAAGCTAGAATCACAGGTGGCTACAATAATACTAATGTTGACTACGGCGTTAAAGCTTATCTTGTAGAGGAAGAAACAAACGGTTTTATAAGAGGTAGTTCTCTTATATACTCTGGTATATTTAATTCAAGAACTGGAGTAAACAATTCAAATGTTTTTTCTGTTGGTAAAGATATAACCAAATCTCTTGATCCATCTAAAGGTACTATACAGAAATTGTATGCTGAAGATACTAACTTAATTATATTTCAAGAAAATAAAGTTAATAGAGCTTTAATAGACAAGGACGCTATATACACTGCAGAAGGTGGTGGTACAGCTGTTAGCCAACTTAATTTAGTTATAGGTCAAATACTACCATATGCAGGTGAATTTGGAATAAGTAAAGATCCAGGTAGCTTTGCTGTTTATGGTTATAGAAAATACTTTACAGATAAGACACAAAATGTAGTGTTAAGATTGTCTCAAGATGGTATAACAGAATTATCTAGTTATGGTATGAGAGATTACTTTAGAGATCGATTCAATAACATGGACGATGCTCAAGGCTCTGGTAGAGTAATAGGTGGCTGGGATATACACAATAGTCAATATGTTGTTTCCACTACAACTAACATAAACTCAACTGACAACTCTTATGAAACATTATCTTTTGACGAAAGCGTTAGAGGTTGGACAAGTTTCTTTACTTACGATCCAGATATAATATTTAGTTTAAAAAATAATTTTTATTCTTTAAAAGATAACAAACTATATTTTCACTATAGCAACAGCGTTAATAGAGGTAATTTTTATGGTAAAGATAATAATACTTCTATAACATTTTTATTTAATCCAAATGTTAGCTTAGTAAAAAACTTTAACACAGTTAGTTATGAAGGTGGTAATGGTTTTCAAGTAACAAGCTTCGCTTCTGGATTCACAGGTGAAGATCAATTTGATTCTACGTACTCTCAAACTCAAGACACTAGTAGTGTCATTAGAAGTTACGAGGGTGGTGAATACGTTATAAACCCCGCTGACGGGCAAGCTGTTATTAGAGCAGATTATCAGACTACGTTTGGAACAACTAATCCAGCTTTGAATAGATACCACGCTGGATTTGATAGAAAAGAAAATAAGTATGTAGCTTACTTAGTTAACAACAGTACAGCTACGCAAGGTGAAGTTCGATTTGGATCTCAATTAACAGGTATAAAAGGATTCTTTGCTACTGTAACAATATCTACAGATATGGTTATAGACGCTAACACAAATCAAGCTACATCAGGAACTAATATAGGTGGACTGAAAGAATTATTTGCAGTATCATCTAACTATGTACAATCATCATATTAAATAATAAATAAAACGTTATGGATGCATTATCAATAGGTCTCTCTTTAGGTTCAACATTGATAGGTGGTTTGTTCGGTGGTGGACAAAAAAAAGCTGCTAGAAGAGCTGCAGATGAAAAAAAACAACTACAAAACAAATTAGACAACTTTAAAAGACAAGATATAATTAACCCTTATGCTGACGTTCAAGACTTGTCAAGCATGATAACTAATCCTTATGAAAATATAGGAGTAGCCACTCAAGCTGCAGAGATGCAAGCTGAAGAAGCTGATATATCTTTGGCTAATACTTTAGATACATTAGCAGCTACAGGCGCTGGTGCTGGTGGGGCAACTGCTCTAGCTCAAGCAGCTCTTAGAAGTAAAAAAGATGTATCATCTAGTATTGAAAGGCAAGAAGCAAACAATCAACAACTAGCAGCCCAAGGCGAAGCTCAAATGCAGCAAGAGAAAATGGCTGAAGCTCAACGTATGCAACAAGCAGATGTCATGGGTAAAGAGTTTGTTTACGGTCAACAAGAACAAAGAGATCTTGCAGATATGAATAGATTACAAGCTCAGATAACAGGTAAAGCTCAGGAAGAGGCTAACCTACTTGGACAAGCTAGCGCTACACAAAGTGCTGTTACAGGTGCTTTGGGAAATGTGGCGTCTGCCTTCATGGGAAATCAAGGGTAGGTAATAATACTGTAAATCCTGTATCAACTTTAACACCAAAAGGTGTACAAACATAATAATTAAAAACTATGGCATTACCTAAATTTTCAGGTGTATATAGAAGTCCGGGTGGAGCTTATGAAAGCCCGCAAACTGTATTAGACAAATCTGGTTTTTACCAAGCTAAAACTATTTCTGAAGCAGGTGCTAGGATAGCCGAGTCTATTAACGCTGTAACTAAACGTGAAAATGCCGAGCTTAAGCAAGCGAGGAAAGACATTGAAGAGGATTGGAACTTTCAACAAGAACAGTCTGAAGAGTTAATGATTCAAATGCAAGATGCTGGTATAAATAATAAATCATTTTATGATTTAGGTTATAATATTATCAGTGAAAGATCTAAAGTGAATGGTTTAATTAAAAAGTCACAAACAAATAAAGAAAGATCTTACTACCAAGGATTATATAGTAAGCTTACTGGTAAGCTAGTGCAGTATCGAGGGTTAATAGGTAAGATAAAAGATGCTGGTTCTACTTACAGCGACGATGTAATTAAAGATGGTAGCAAAGCTGGAAGGCAAGGAGGTGTAGCTTTAGCGGGTGATTCTTACAACCAAACATATAACTTAGGTATGCCATCTTTATTTGGAGCAACACGTGGAAGTGACGCCTTGTGGTATGAAGATGATAATGGTCAATTTAGAGTTAAACTAACTAGTGATCAAATAAAAAGAAAAAACAAAGAAGCTGGTAAAATCGTTTCTGTTTTTAATCCAATAGCTGGTAATTACATGGAACAAGTGAGTGATAATATGGATGTAAACGCTTTAGAGCTTTTAGATTACGATCCTCAAAGAGTTCCTATGTTTGATGATGAAGTATTAGATGTATACGAGTCATCTAAAATATTAAAAGACGGACAACTTCAAGATGAGTTTTTAAACACTAAAGAAGATGGAACACCTGACACTGTTATAAAAACAAATGATCAAGGCACCTTAGAGTTTGTAATGCAAAATACAGATGTTAGTAGAATAAATACTCTTACAAAATCTAGTTTAGAAGCTATTAAGAAAACATACTTAGATGATCCTAAAAAAGCCCGCATAGTTTATCATAATATATTCGGTAAACCAATGGACGATGAGCTTACCGTAGGTGGTGGTAACACAAGCAGTTTGTTTAATGAAGAGTCTATTAGTAAATTTAGTAAAGCTTTTGATGAATATAATACAGCTTTAGTTTTAAAAAGCTTATCACCTAAAGTTATTAAAACAAGTAAAATAGAAATAGAAAAACCAAAAGAACCTACAGCTGCAGAGAAGAAAGCTACTGAAAAACAAACGCAAGATAAAGCTGCTGTAGAAAATATAGAAGAATTAGACATTAGCTCTGCATTTGTTGAAGGACCTTCGCTTGAAGGTGTAGAATCAGAGAGAGGTCTTTTAAATTTAAATATTTTAGAAAAGTTAGTTTCTAGACCTCCATACAATGTTACTGTATCTAAAGATGAAACTGTTGGTGGGGAAGATACTAGAAAACTTACTAAATCTGTAGAAGGAGCTGATAGATCTGTGACTATATTTGATAGTGCTACAGACGGCGAAGTTAAAGCCGCTTTGAAATTTTTAGAAACAGGTACTAGTTTTAAACCTACAGCAAATGTAGAAATAACTAACGTACCTAATTTACCGGAAATATCTACAGGTAATTTACCTATTAAAAAACAATAAAATTATGTTTGAATTAAACGGCGAACAGTATTCACTACAGCAAGTTGAAGAAGCTGCAAAGCAGTCTAGCATGTCTTTAGGTGAGTACGTAAGTGAGTACGGTCTTGTCAAAACTGAAGACAAGGGAAATGCAAACGGTGTTGCGCAAACGGGTGCAACTGTAACACCGATAACCGGGCAAGCACCCGAGAGTATGGAATTAGAATCGGTAGATATTTCTTCGGAATCACAATTAAAGCGTAGTAGTAGAGCTCAAACTAGAAAAAAAGAATTAAAAGCTAGACAGCCAAAAACGGATTTAAAGTCTGAGCAAGATTATGAAGAGGCAATGGCTTTTAATCAACTTGATAATGATTTTTTAAATAACCCTATAGATTTTACACCTAAAGGTGTTGGCAGAGAACTACAACCGTATGATCCTGAAACAAACGAAAATCTAATAAAAACTGTATTTGATCCTCGTTGGAAAAACCCTACAACTGGTGAGTATGTAGAGGAGTTTGATTTAACGTATAGACCTGACTATGATGAAGCAGGTAACTTAATGGACACAGTGCAACCACACGAGCAAGAGCTATTCGACGCTAAAGAAATGCTAGTGGAACAGGGTGTTGAAGAGCCTAGTAATGAGCAAATACGTAAGCTTGCTGAAAAAAATATAAAAAATAAATACAGATATGACGTTAAAAAAAGGAAGTCTACAGAGTATTTAGATTCAATACCAAACGAAGAAAGAGAAAAACTTGTACCTTACAAGGTTGACGAGTATATAAAGTTAGATAAGAAACTTACAGGAGCAACTGATCAGTATCAAACTATATTTAACAAATATAAAGATAGCCCCAATAGCGTAAACTTAATAAACATATCAGCTAGATTTGATGATCCTGATTATGAGTTTGATTTAAGTGGATTAAATAGCGCTAAAAACGCTGATGTATATCTGCAGAGAATAAATGAATTAGGTGATCCAGAAAACTTACCTACGCAAGCTAGTGTTGACTTATATAATAACCTCGTAAATAAATACAAAGAAGCTGTTGGAAACGCTGAGACAGTTGTGCTGTCTACAGGTAAAGAAGTTCCAAAAGCAACTTTCAATTTATATAAAGATCTAGTTAAAGAAAATCAAGAGGTAAGTAGTACACTGGCTGGTTTAGAAAAAGAAATAAACGAAATACCTGTAGAGCTAAACGAAGCTGAAGTTGAATTAGAATTCTTGAAAAAGAATTACAGTACATTACAAAAAGCCGGCGCCAATATACAACTTCAAATGGGTTCTATACCTTATAAGCTAGCAGGTGGTATTACTAGAATAGCTACCGACTCTTATGAAATAGCTTTAAACAAACTGTTTGGTGTTGACGAAGATGTTATAGAAACCGTAATAAGAAATACGTCGCCTATAAATCCATATGCTATTACAGACTTTACTACTGATGTTGTTGAAAAAGCAGAAGACATGTACAGAAAAAAGTACAAAGACGATGTTGCTTTTGATGATGCTTTTAACAGCTTGGAAAATTTTGGCGAGTATGCTTTACAGCAAACAGTAGGGCAAGCTGGTACATTTACAATGTTAGCTTCTGGTATGTACCCAGGTATGATAGGTATTGGCGCTAGCTCATATGATGATCAACGAAGATTATTAGATGAAGAGGAAGAGTTACTCGGTACAGATAGATCTACACACTACAAAGCGGCTGTTGCTTTAGGATTTGCTTCTGCAGAAGTTGGGTTAGGTTTTGCACCTACATTTTTTGCCTTAAAAAGAGGATTTAATGCTGCTGATTTAATAGGTAAAAGAAGTTTAATTAATGAGGGTTTTAAAAATCACTTTAGAAAACAATTTACAAGAGCTGGTGTTGATGGTGCTATCGTTGAACCTCTTTCAGAAGGTGGAACTGTTTTTGTTCAGAACATTATTGACATAGGTAGAGGTAAAGAAGGTGTAAGTATATTTGACAATGTACCTCAAGGAATGTTTGACGGTGCTTTTATAGGTACTGGTTTAAACTCTGTTCCTGTTGTTAAAGGTATGGTTTTGTCAAACTTATCTGACTATAATAGCTTTGAAGGCTATAGAAAGAACCTAGATGAAATGGTTGAGTTAAACGAGATAGGTTTAAGTCTAAACAAAAGAACTACAGAATATAAAATAATACAGCAAAAAGTAGCAGAGTTAAACGATGCTAACAACGAAATAATAAAACAAGTAGAAGAAAAAGTTGTAGCTAATTTAACTACTGAAGGCTTTGATTTATACGCAAGAGCAACACAAAGGCAAGAGCAATTAAGACTTAAAGCAAAACAAATACTTGAAAGTAATGAGCTAAGCGACGCACAAAAAAAACCTATATTAGCAGGGCTACACGCTGAGTTTGAATTTGAACAATTAGCTAGAGATAACTTTAGAAAAGACTATAAGATTAACATAGATTTATTACCTAAAGCTGAGCGTAATAAATATATTGACAGAGCTAAAGTTGA
>Ga0181422_1000137_pt1 | contig 22428 bp, 14 predicted proteins | sample 45SPOviralmetaG_FD_130147 | JGI IMG/M metagenome (GOLD analysis project Ga0181422, IMG submission 130147) | Marine viral communities from the oligotrophic San Pedro Time Series (SPOT) site, San Pedro Channel, CA, USA - 45 SPOT_SRF_2013-07-18 | ecosystem: Environmental > Aquatic > Marine > Strait...
GCCAGCGCAGGCGATGATGAAGATGGTGTCGCCGAGCATCTCAAAGTGAAAACCGTCTTTTGCGTCACCGAAGGCGGCATTGGTCGCCTCAAACGTAAACAGTCCGCCCCATGAAACGTGGTAAGTGGGGTGAGCCATGCTAAACATATTCAGGAAAGCGAGCACCATTCCCCAAACGCCGATGAACACCATAGCAGATGCATAGACGGGAACATTTCCAGTCATGGATTGGCCGGTAACATCGTCGCTCATGGCACTGGCGACTTGCGTACTGCATTTAAGCACACCGAACCGCGTTCAACTGCGGGGTCTTCACCGTCGTCACAATGATGTTTGATGGTGATAATTGGAAAGAAACACGGTTCTCATCTCCTCTTCTGCCGTGCTCATGATTTCACGAACATCAACGTTGGCTGGGATGCAGGAATTGATTTCTTTCGACCGACCATATCTCCCCTTGCTGACGGTCCGGGCAGTGATGAGGCCCAACATGTCAAGGTTTGAGATGAGGCCGGAAATCCGGCGTTGAGTGAGAGGGTTTTGCCGGATGTGCTTGCAAGCCTGACGATAAATATCGTACACTTGCCCAGTTTGTACATTCCGGAGGCCGTTTTGTTCATTGAGCAAAATCGAGGCCAATACAAGTTTTTGCTGGCTGGGGAGGGTGGCGATAACAGGCGTCATTTGGTCCGATTCAATTTGACTCTGAGCAATACGAACGTGGTTTTGATTCACCATGGTTTCACCGGATTGTTCGGCTTTTTCAGCGGAGATGCGTAGAAGGTCAAGAGCACATCGCGCATCGCCGTGTTCCTGGGCAGCGAGTGCCGCACACAGTTCAATCACCCCGGGGCCAATCGCTTCAGCGTTCAATCCTTCCTTGGCTCGCTGTCGTAGGATGTCCTGAAGTTGTTCGGCGTCGTACGGACGGAAGAGGACGTCCAATTGGCCCAATCTTGAGCGGACTCTTGGGTCAAGGAAATCGGTGAATTTGAGATCGTTGGAGATGCCGATGACACACGAGCGGGCCGTTTTGAGGGAGGCGTTCATGCTCGTCAGGTTGTACAACAAGTCATCACCTGCCTTTCGAACCAGATGGTCAATTTCGTCGAGGACAATCACAAACACCCCGCCACGTCGGTCCATACGGCGAACCAGTTCGTTGAACACGCGGTCGGTGGGCCAGCCGGTGAACGGGATTTCATCGCGCTCAAACTCTTCCAGCAATGAATTTCCAATGTGACTAAGGACTCGGTATTGCGTGTCAATTTGACGGCAGTTGACCATGATTGATTCGACTTTTCGCTCCATGGTTTGCCCTTTGGCTTTGAGGTGATGGCAAACGTAATCGGTGACCGCCGTTTTTCCAGCACCTGTAACGCCATACAGGGTCATGTTACTCGGTATGTGGCCTTTGAGGGCTTCCCAAAGATTGTAGGAAATCTTCTCAATTTCTTCTTGTCGGTGCGGTAGTTGCGTGGGGCGGTAATTGTGGCGAAGGTTTTCCTTGTTTTTGAAGAGAGTTTTCTGAGAAACGAATTTGTCAAAGATGTTGGTTTCCATTCGTTTTCACCTCCCTATTTATACCACGGTCGAGGGAGTCATCAGTTGACTCACCGCCATGAGTTCGCTCAGTCCGAGTCCCCCTTATATGCCTGTCCACGAGAGTGGATGGGAGACCCCAATTTGGTGAACAGGGGACTCCTCACTTTCGGATATAAAGACCAAGGGCCATCTCGAAAATGAACACTTTTCCGACGGGAATTATTGACGGGTGGAATGAAGGTTCCATCTCACGCCATCCCATTCGATGTGGTCTTGGTCGCGCAGGTGGTTGACATGGTCCAGGAAGACAGGAAATTCCGATTCCAAGACGGTGGGGTGCGGAGAGGCATCATCAATGTAGGTGTGAGTGAGGCACAATGGGGTTGAACATCGCTCAGAGAGCGCTCGAACATCCGAAGGTTTGTGGTGATGGGTGGAAGGCACCCAGTCAGGAAAACCCATCTCAAGAATGGCGAGTTCGGAGCGTTCGATGGCATCGTACAACGACTCGCAAGGTCCAGAATCACCGCTGTGCACAAACGATGCCCCGTTGGGGTGTTCAAACCGGTAGCCGTGAGGCTCAACCGCATCATCGTGATGCACCTTGAACCGTTCCCAGCTCCAACCGTCATCCAACGTTCCTTGATCGTCCATCACCCAATTCACTTGCTCAATCATGCTGTCGAGTGAGCCTGGGAAGGCGAGTTGACACAGATGAGTAAGTCGTTCTTTGACGAACGGCGTTCCGACGACCGTGAGCGGTTTGTTGCCTTCCCGGTCGGAAATGTATTTCCGCTCAAGAAGGAGAAATGGGAATCCAAACACGTGGTCTCCGTGCACATGGGTGACGAAAACGGTGCGAAGGTTGGCGATGCTTATCCCTCGGCGGCGAAGCCCGGCGAGGGCGGTTGGTGGGGCATCAATGATGTGGCACTCGTCCATCATGGCAAAGGAGTGATGGCGCCCGTGCGGGAGGAATGCATTCCCCGTTCCCAACATGTCGATGCGTGGGCCCATGAAGCGAGGATGGTCTGCACCTTCTTGTTCCCATCGGTCATTCCCGTTCGAAGCAGGGATGTGAACCGATACCAAGGATGATATAGCCACCTTTGGTGCCAAAATCAACCCCCGTGGGTTGAGGTGAGGAGATGAGCGACTGGTCTGCCAAGAACCCCTACATGACACAAATTACTGAGAACTACATCCTCAACGGTGAAGGCTCGAAAAAAGAGACCCGGCATATTGTTTTCGAATTGGGTGATTCTGGCTTGGATTACAAAGTCGGCGATGCCCTCGGCGTGCTTGCTGAAAATCCACCGCACATTGTGGATGACCTCATAGCGGTTCAAGGATGGAATCCTGAGATGACGGTCTCTACCCACAACGGGGAGCGTTCGTTATACGATGCATTGAAGAAGGATTTTGAAGTCCATCTGGCGAACAAAAAATTCGTTCAATCCCTTGCTGAAAAAGTCGTCTCCAGCGGCATGAAGATTTCCATGAGCATCGTGGCGCGGACCCGCAATGAGTCATCATGGTCAGCCACCGAGGACCAGCAGGCTCCTCCCACCCTCAGGCCTTCCATGCCTTCCGACGACCCCGCCGCTCAAGTGGAAGCCATCACCTCCGACACCAAAGCCATCGAAGATTACCTTTGGACACGAGACTACATCGACATCATGCGGGAATTTGACGTCAAGTACACGCCCGAGGAATTCTTTGAACTCGCTGGTCGTCTCAAACCACGCCTCTATTCCATCGCTTCCTCACACGATGCCCACCCCGGCTTCGTTGAATTGACCGTCGGAATCGTTCGTTTCGAGTACAATGGTCGTGCCCGCGGCGGCCTGTGCACGCAGTTCATGGCCGATGAAATTGACACCTCTGGAGCTCCGATTGGCGTCTTCATGTCCCCGACCAAATCCTTTGTCCTGCCAGATGACAAAGACATCGACATCATCATGGTTGGGCCCGGAACAGGCATTGCTCCATTCCGAGCGTTCATGGAGCAACGGGTCCATGACGGTGGTGGCGGAAAGAACTGGTTGTTCTTCGGCGACCAATCCGAGAAAACAGAATATTACTACAAAGATGAAATTGAATCCTGGATTGATGGCGGACACCTCTACCGTTTCACCACTGCATGGTCCCGCGACCAAGAAGAGAAAATCTACGTTCAGCATCGTCTCAAGGAGCACGGAGCAGAAATCTGGGAATGGTTTGAGCGAGGTGCTTACTTCTACATCTGTGGCGACAAGACCTACATGGCCAAAGATGTTCATCGAGCCTTGATTCAAATCGCCATCGACCACGGTGGTATGTCCGAAGACGACGCTACGCACTTCATTGAAAAGACGATGATGAGGGAAGAGAAGCGCTACCTCCGAGACGTTTACTGATCACGCCATCTGAAACAGGCGCTGGCAGCCGTTTTGCTCGCATCGTTGCATGCTCGAGTCATGCTTGGTTCACACCGATTTATAATTGAAATCGCCGTTCCCGAGGTAACTGGAGAATCCCAATTTACCGTAAAGTTGCACCGCTTTGCTCATAGAATGCTTCGGTCGCCGTCAGGCTATGGGATTCAAGCGCGTCCTGATTGCGAACCGTGGTGAAATCGCCCTGCGCATCCTCCGCACCCTCCGAGATATGGGCATCGAAGCCGCCATCATTCACGGCCGAGAAGACCGGCTCTCATTGCCTGTCCAAATGGCAGACATTGCGTATCCAAACTACCGCACCAACCCGCTTGATTCCTACCTTGACATCGAAGCGGTGGTTCAAGCGGCAAAGGAGTTGGAATGCGATGCTGTTCATCCTGGCTACGGCTTCCTCGCTGAGAACGCCGCCTTTGTGGCTCGCCTCGAAGAGGAAGGCATCACCTTCATCGGGCCCGCTTCGGGCGTCATCACGCTCCTTGGCGACAAAATTGAAGCCCGAGCCGCCATGGAAGCCGCCGGTTTACCAACGGCTAAAGGGTCTTCAGAACCTATTTCTAGTGCTGAAGTGGCCAGTGCGCTTGCCGATGAAATTGGTTATCCAGTCATCATCAAAGCCGCTGCTGGAGGTGGTGGAATCGGTATGCAGATTGTGCAGAAAGCCGATGAGTTCGAAAGTGCCCTCAAACTTTGTCAGTCCCGTGCCAAATCGGCATTTGGCGATGAACGAGTGTTTGTTGAGAAGTACATACAAGGGGCTCAACACGTTGAATTCCAAGTCTTGGGCGATGGGAAAAAAGCCATTCACTTTGGAGAACGCTTCTGTTCCATCCAACGACGCCATCAAAAGTTGGTTGAAGAAGGCCCTTGGTTGACTGACGAGAAGCGAGCTGAAATCGGCGACTTGGTCTGCAAAGGTGCAGAGTCTGTGGGTTACAAGGGCTTGGCCACCTTTGAATTCCTTCGTGATGCCAACGGTGATTTCTACTTCTTAGAGGTCAACCCCCGGGTCCAAGTGGAACACACCGTCACAGAACTCATCACCGGTTTCAACCTCGTAGAGTTAGGAATTCGGGTCGCTCAAGGAGAAGCTTTGCCCCTCAAACAGGAGGACATCGCATGGCGAGGTCATGCCATTCAATGCCGCCTTAACGCCGAAGACCCTCGTGAATTTGTCCCCAGTCCAGGTCGATTGTGGGAGTGCCATTTCCCAAGTGGCTTCGGTATTCGATGCGATACACATGCCCACCCGGGCTACGAAATGCCGGGTTGTTTTGACTCGCTGCTTGCCAAATTATTGGTTTGGGGCCACAACCGTGAAGATGCGGTGCGACGCATGAAAACGGCGTTGGACGAAACCATGATCACCGGCGTTGAACATCTGATTCCGCTGCATCGTCGAATTATGGACGAAGAGGATTTCAACAATGGCGACATCACCATTCAATACATCGATATGCACCAAGAACTTCTTGGATGAAGGGGGAGATGGTATGAGCGTACTCATTGTTGGCAGCATCGCTTACGATTCAGTTGAATCCCCTGCCGGGTCCGTAGAGCGGGCTTTGGGAGGTTCGGCCACGTATGGAGGTTTGTCGTGCCAATTTGTTCAGGTCTTGTACGAACAACCCTCCACGGGGCTTGTAGGTGTGGTCGGTGAGGATTTTGCCACCGAGGACCGAAGCATTCTCTCATCGGCCGGCATCAATCTTGACGGTTTAGAAGTGGCGCCTGGGGAGACCTTTCGTTGGGAGGGGTCCTACCATGGGGCCATGGCTGAAGCGGAAACGCATGCGACGCATCTCAACGTTTTCGAACATTTCCAGCCATCTGTCCCCGACCACTGGAAGGAACCATCCGTGTTGTTCTGCGCGAATCTCCACCCTGAAATTCAACGCAGTGTCATCGAACAAACCACTCCGGCAAGACTGACGATGCTGGACTCGATGAACCTCTGGATCACCATCGCAAAACCTTCACTCCTCGAGGTGATGGCGGCGGCAGATTTGGTCATCATCAACGACGGTGAGGCACGCATGCTTTCAGGCGATGATAACCTCATACGAGCCATGCATGATTTGGCAGAGCGCACCCGGACCTCCACGTTGATCGTCAAGCGAGGCGAACATGGAGTCGTCGCCCTTCACGAGGGGGAACTGCTGGCTCTGCCTGCCGTTCCTACGGCCGATGTTGTGGACCCGACCGGTTGCGGCGACACCTTTGCAGGGGCGCTCGCAGCGCACCTCTCCATCGGGGCAGAGGCACCTACTTTGGACGAATTGCGAAGCGGCCTCATGGTGGCGACGGTGATGGCAAGTTTCACCCTTGAGGCCTTTGGAACCGAAGCACTTCGTAGCCTTGAGCCCGACCGTTTCAATCAACGCCTTGCCTCTTATCGGGGCATGCTTGGTCTCTGACTCAATCATCGTCCAACCGTGGAAGGCGGACTTGGTCCTCGTCTGAGGCACTCGGACGAAGGTCACTGAACGACATTGTTTCGAGGCGCCCTTCTTCAGATTGGCTCAGTTCACTTGCAGTGGCCAGGAGCAAGGCTTCTCGTTCTTTTAGTCGGGCGGCTTCCTCGGGTGACATTACGCCACCTCTGTCTTGGGAAAGCGACTCCATGACATGTTGGTTGGGAGCGGCGGATGATGAGGCTGCAGCCTGCTCACGGAGTGCCCCTGAGGTTTCCGTCGTGGCATAGGGGCGTGGTCGACCAAGCTGTGATGCTCGTTCAAGAAGCCCTGTGGATGTTTCACGAAGCCGATTAAGCATGCCTGTAGGACGTCGCTCACGAGAGACCAGTCGATTCGTCCTTCGTGGCTTGAAGGAGGATTTCTCAATCGAAGTTGGCTCTCTCGGCCTGAGCATGGTGGTTCGTGGAGGGTTGATTGGGAGGTTGAGGGCACGTTCGTCTTCTTGGCCAACATCAACCAAGTCATCGATCGCTTGTATCAATTCAGCGTCAAGAGCCAATGAATCCGGTTCCTCCTCTTCAACCGGGTTCGTTTGTAGTCCGGGGATGTGTACGCCGTTTGGGCTGATGAATGAAGGTAAGAAAGTAGGAGTGTCTTGAGCCACCATCCCTTGGTACATCGGAGGTGTTGATTGAGGGATGAGCACAGGGTGTTGAAGTGGCGCTGGACGGTGGTCGGGTGGGTAGGTTATGGGCTGAGGTGCTGAAAGAACCGGTTGGAAACTTGGTATGAAGCCGAGGACAGAGGGTGCGGCTACCGGCTCGGGTTCAAGGGTTGGTGTCCAATCCAGTTCAGGTTCGATGGCCGTCTCTCCTTCAAACACACCGTCCTCATCAGCGAGGAAGCGGTCAACGGCGGTGGGGACTTGAAGCAAATTGGGCAGGATTGGGGCCGGGCTGACGTCGGCATCCTCCCATGCTCTGCTGTAATCGTTTTCAATGGCCTTCAATTTGATTCTGACTTCGGCCAAGGTGTGGTTGTTCGCAAGGTGCTGGAACATGAAGCTCAGTCGGTGGAGGAGGCGTTCATTGCCATAGAGCACATGCGAGTCTCCCGATGAAGCATGGATGGTCAGTGTTGGCTTCTTGGTCAGGAGGCGAGCCACGACGAGAGCGCCTCCAGTTCCCATGAAGGTGAATCGATACATTGGGGGGACCAAGATTCGATATCCGATCCACATCAAAGCTACTCCGAGAATCACCAGCCAAAACGGGACAAGGTTGGTTGAATGGTGCTTCATGGTGCTGATGGCATGAAGTCGCATGTCCACCGTGGCGTTTTTCTTCCCTTCAATGCTCAGCATCCGCTCATCCAAGGTGATCTTCACCCGTTCTGAAGGCTCTGCCAACCGGAGACCAAGGAAAATCTCCTTGTCCGCCTCGCTGGTTGGTACAGTCTCCTGTCCAATGTCGCGCATCCCAAATCCGAGCCGGCCGTTTGGGGTTATCAAACCACCGCTGATGGTCAGGGTTCACCCGTGTAAATTCCTTGACCGCTCAATTCGCCGTCAGCCGTCAAGATGGCCTACGACAGCCGAGCCCATGATGCGCGGTTTTGAATCCAATTGAGCGATCAACACCGACGGAGGATTTTCCTTTCGAATGAACAATGGTTGGTCCCAATCCACCACCAAACTTCCCTCCGTGGCCTTGGTCACACGACCCACCACAAACTGGAGGTCAACGCTGGCATGGATGACATCACCCGTTGCGAGCACGCGCTTTTGGAATGGAGAAGTGGTCAATTGAACCGAAGAACGTGCGTGCTGTTCCACGGCCAGCGGTATGGATACATTGGCGCGTTTGTCTTCGACGGCCGGATGCACGATGATGGTGCTGCCCGTCAAATGTTCTTCTTTGGCGTTTCGGAGGGCGAGCCCAACGCGGTCGCCAGCGGTAGCCACCTCCACATCGTCGTCCATCACTTGAAGCGATTTTGCGTTGCCCGTACCATCCGCTGGTAACAACAACACCTCGTCGTGAACTTTGACTTTTCCAGATTGTACGTAGCCGATGGCGACCAAACCAATGCCTTTCACGTTGAAATATTGGTCCACGGGAAGCACCAACGGGGCTTCTGCGTTGGCGTCAAGCACGTGCTGAATGTCATCCATCAAGGCGTACATGCGTTCCCTGAGGTGGGTTCCATCGTTGTTCTCAAAGGTCCAATCCGCTAAACCGGCTTGTTTGAACAACATTTTCACTTGGTCCTCATCAATCCACTCTCCAGAAGGAGGATTGATTACGGCGAGTCCTCGGTGAATGCCGGCGCTTGCAAACGCTACCAATACTTCGCCAAAGGTGGCGTCAACAGCAGTGACCTCGATGATGCCTGCTTGCGATGTTGAGAGGGCGTTGAGAAAAGGTGGCAAACGCTCGGGGTATTTTGCCGGACGAATCAACGAAAGAATTCGGGCGCCATCGGGGCCGTTTTCTTTGTTCACATAGGTATGAACGTCGCGTTGGTCAGCCGCTTTTGCAATGCTTCGGGCGAGTTCATCCGAACCGATGACGGCGATGTTCAAGACGACCATGCGTTGCCGAGTTGGCATCGCTTGAAGAAGCAATGGGTGCTCAAGCTTCTCGTTTTGCCTTTTGAGCAAGCATGTTGTCTCGAATGGCTTTGGCCTTTTCCCACTCAACATGCTCTTCATCGCCTTCGGGCGTGAATTGAGGGACGGGGATGGGACGCATCATTGAATCGATGGCCACGAAGAAAAAGTATCCCTCGCATATGATGCTCTTTTCCCATGTTGCCTTGCTCATGGTGTAAGCGGTTACCTTGGTGCAAGCGGTGTGGCTGCTGGTGTAGACCACTTGGCCCGATACTTCCAGGAGGTCGCCTTGTCGGGCGGGAGCGATGAACGTGAGGGTGTCGATGGAGATGGTGACGAACTCGCGATGGGCAAATTTTGCACAGGCGATGCCGCCGGCTTTGTCCATCAAGGACAGCAGTCGCCCACCAAACAAGGTGTTGTAGGCGTTGGTGTCTTGTGGGAATACCTCTTCGATGAGGGTCACAGGCTCCGTTGAATATGGCTCCATGACGGTTCCAAGCAGTTCACCCTCATAACTCATGTTCACGGTGTGGAGGGCGACGGAGCGAATAAGGCACCGAGTCGGGTAAGCGACGAGATTTTAGGGGGTCAAACCCTCGCGAAGGTGCAGGTGACACCATGTCAAAGGAAACACACCCGAAAACGAAGCCAATTTTCTTGATGCTGTTGATGCTTCTTGCCCCGTTTGCCTCAGCCAACGTTACCACGTTTGGTGACGGAAGCACGAGCGTTGATATCGAGATACGAGATGGCAATGTTCTCCAAAATTTGGTCGATGGCGTGATCCATCTTCCCGATGGAGAAACGGTCACTGGAGCGTCCATGACCGTCTCCACCAACATGGCCGAACACGGTGCCAACTCACGAATTGACACCGAAACCAATGTGGGCAGTGGAGCCGGTGTCCGTGTCTGGAACCCCGATTACAACAACTTGCTCACCAATTTTTCCGACGAATCCTTGTTCAATTATGAAGATGGAAACCAAGCCATTCCAGTCACGCTGGCTGCTGAAGGATTCCTAACGGATTTCGAAGGAACGAAGGCCGGCTTTACCGATTCAACCGAGCCAGGCCTCATGCCTTCTAGCGGCATTGGATGGGAACACGGTTCCCTTTCCGCCTCCGATGTGCCAGCGGGTTGTGCTTCTGGGAATGAGTGCTGGGGCACCAACCTTGCCGACAACAATTACACCGACGACAACGACGATGGAAATAACCCTGCTTCCTATCTGCCTTTCATCGTTTCAATGACCAGTGCCGAACTCTTTGTCGACCCGTTGTTGAAGACCAAAACCGCTTATTTTGACTCGTGGCACAACCTCGAAACTTCTGTTGGTACTCAACCTAACAGCAAGCGGTTTTCGGATTGCGCTTACCTTGAAATTCGTTCTTCCCCCAATCCCGGCTTTCCGCCCGACAACACAGGGTTTGAGTACCTCTCAATCAATCAACAAGCCAGCACAGGATTGACCATGGGGACGAACTACGCTCTCGGTGGCGGTTCTGGGTCTCAATGGGACGGAAAGATTTCCAGCGGTTGCGCAGGTTTGCTCAACGGTACTCAGTGGGAATGGGGCCTCGCTGGCTCTTCAACGACCGCTCAAAACCCGACGGGATGGGCCACGGTTGCCGTTGATTTGAACGACTACATCGATGAGTATGTGCAAATCCGCTTTGTGATGGACCACACAGCTCGGCCTGCCCTCAACATCGACGACAACATGTCGGGATGGTACGTTGACAACTTCCGCCTCGGCGACCTTCTTCCTCAAACAGCCAGCATGACCGTCCGCGGCATGACGCCCTCCACACTGGGTGGCGAAAACCATCCCAATGGATACGGTATTCTTGCGCTAGAGGCAGAGACAACTCTCACTGCAACCCTCACCGTCGACGTCCTCGATACTAACAACAACCCCATTATGGGCAAGGACGGGTCTTCGATGTCCGGACTTTCTGGAGACATCATCGAACTCTGGAACATCGATACAGTTGATTACCGGGCCGTGAACCTCAAATTCAATTTTAATTCTGGTCCCGACCGACTTTCCACACCAATTCTCCATGGATTTAGCATCGGCTCCCGCGTCGGAACGGGCTTCAATTTCACGGCCATTGGTCCGCAACAAATCGATGGCGGCGTTTGGACAACAATGGGCGGTGGCGAACCCATGATTTACACACCGAACGTCCAACGAGATGCCTACAATCCGACATTGGAACGCAGCAAGTTCAGCTACCCCATCACCTCGGCGACACCCATGATACAGGACGACTGCACCGAGTCGCCTTCCATCGAAATCACGCCAACCGGTCTCTCGACCAGCATGGCCCTACAAGACGGTGTGAAGACCACGTTCGATGACCCTCTCTTTGGATTCAACTCCGTCATCTCCTACCAAGGTCCTTGCGATGTGGGTGGCATGTGGTTTGATCTTGAATTCGGCCACCATGCAAGCCATCTTCGCATCGACGTCGCTGACGATGGTGACGTTGACTACGGATTCACCGAACCGGCCTTCGACATGTTCGGCCGACAAACAACCTTCGTTTCCGGTACGGTTGACAACATCAACTACGCAGCGGACGACGCTAGCCTGTCCCTCGGTGTCAGCGGCCAAGCGACTGGTGGTTTCTTCATGCTCCCAGAAGGCGCAGACGTTTCCTCTGCCGATTTCGGAATGGACCAAATTTCCATCCGCTCAAACACCGACGACACCGAAGGATTCGAACTCACGCTGATGGCTGGTTCGCAATCGGTTGTGTTGGGCGACATGCCCAACAGCACCACGCTTGTTCAAGAAATGCTTGACCAACCTATGGACTTCAAAGGAGCATTGAACAGCCTGCTCACCAACCCCTCCGTGGCAGGAACCCACCAAGATGAATTTGGGCGGTACTGGGTCATGTTCCGATTCATGGTGGACTCGCCAAACGCATCTTCCGGAACGTCCCTCAACCTCGTTGATTTGGACATTGTTTACAACTACTCCACCGTCCTCAATTCGGCTGATGGTTTGGACATTGAATTGAACCAAGGCATCGCCTTGTGGACTGGCGGTGCCACCGCTAGCGTTCCTGTCGCCGTCTATTCGGATACCGGCGGTGGTGTCACCCTAAGCGATTTGAGTGTCTCATCGAGCACAGGCTACACCAACACCCTGTCCTTGACCGATAACCCAGTTGGCCTCTACCCCAACGGCGACATCTACGAAGTGGTCACCACGCACGCTGTGGACCCGGCAGCAGGAGGTTCGCTTTCGGAAGCATGGCTGACGTTTGAATCAGAATCTGGCTACATCAAGTTCTCCTGGAGTGAGTTCATGTCGTTCAGTGAAGCCAGTGATGAACACGATCATCTTCAACTTGAATCCACTTCATCGGTTGCCGACATCAACAACGGGAAGGAAATCACGTGGCACTTCCGCGTGAACCCTACTTGGGATGACACGCCGGCCGTTCGCATGTACGCTGGTTTGACCACCACGAATGGGGTCAACGGCCTGCCGGATGCTGTGCTTCTTCAACCAACGGTGGGTAACGCCGTTGAAAACGATGCAGGAATTACTTCCTTCGAACTGCAAAACAGCATTGGTTCTCCGCAAGCACTGACGGGGGCTGAATCGGGCCAAGACATCAATCTCATCGGACAAATTCGATTGGAGAACTTGAACGAAGCACCTGATCCGACGGCGTACTTCCTTGTCCTCGAATTGAAGCACATCAACTCCACGGATGGAAACATCACCATTGAATGGGAAGAAGTAGCGAACCGGTCAGGCGTTATCGGTGGGAACTTCAACTGGAACGTTGACCTTGGCTCTGCTGCAGGTAGCGAGACGTACCGTTTCGCCGCTCGTGGCTACGACAGTGGAGATCTCCTTTGCCCACCATCGGTCTACAATCCTGACGAAACGTGTGCCATTCCGTTCGACATCAGCATCGACACCTACGAGCCAAACCTCCTCGACATGCAAGTGCTGAGCCCAGGGACGGATTCCAACGTTGATTCAAACTGGCGAACACTCCTCGACGACACGTGGGTGGTGCCACAAACCTCGCAGCAAATTCGTATGTCGAGCCAAGACTTACCCAGCCCACCCGCTTCCCTCGACATGCACCTTTGGGTGGAGCACGACCACGATACCAACAGCGACGGTCTACCCGATGCCGATGAATACATCACCATCACGCTGAACGGCGATGGCGAAGCCCCCACGGCCAACTACTCCGGGGATTACAACGATTACGCCAACGCAGGATTGGAAGGGAAAGTCTCGATATGGATTGAAGGCTATGACCTTGCAGGCAACCCTATCGATGGTGGAGGCCCTGGATTCAACAACGACCAGGTATCCTACGTGTCAATGTCATCGAAATCACCCGTGATTCGCAACTTCTTCATCGAAGATTCGAAGGGCAATGGTTTCCTGAATTCCAACGAGATGCAATGGGACGGCACATGGAACCAAACCATGTACGCCGGCAACACCTACAACGTCATCCTTGAGGCCAGCGACGACAACGGGTGGCGAGATGTTGACTTCTTCCAAGTGAACTTGGACAAGACCGCTGACGATATGACCATCTGGTATTTCCCACGAAACCAGACCGCATGGACCGATAGTCCTCACATCGAAATTGTCTACGACGGCGACACAGCTCCCTCCATGCTGACCATGGACAACACGGCGCTCATCGATCCGTTTGAATCGGACTTTATCCTCAACATTCCTGTTCGAATCGATTGGGGTATTGTCGGAATGGACGGAAAAGACATCGAGCCCAAATTGCAAATGCAAGACCTCGATAACCCGCTTTACACGATGCTTTCAGGTGTGCCGGGGCGATACATCCAGATTTGGCGCTACAGCGATGGCATTCAACTTGACTTCCGCACAGACGAAGTCAACAACCTCATGGTCACCCCTGTCTTTAACGACCTCAGCGAGCCCTTTACCAGCGATGTTCGACAAGGCTTCATCTTTGCAGGTGATACCGTCCAGTTTGCGGGTCAATTCGCCTTCCGGGAAGGTATCTTTGACAGCGTCTACATCAATCCCGAGGTCGAGCTGACCATGGAAATCACCCGTGAGGATGCAACTGAGAATTTCAACAAGGGCTACATCGCCACTCCCGGTGAAGTCGTCACTCACTCATTCACGGGTGGCGTGTTTGACATCAACATTACCGCACCGGTGTTCACCAACGAATACACCTACACCTACAAACTGATCAACTTGCCAAGCGGCGCAGAAGATTTCACTGCCTCGCTGTGCGCCACGTCCAGTTCATACGGCTGCGGCGATTTCACCATCAAGGTGGACCGCACACCCCCTGAAGTTCTGCCCAACACTTGGATTGCAGAAAAGGGAGCGTTGCCAAGTGGCGCCGATGACCGAATCATCGCCAACACACTGTCAACCGCCAACTACCACTGCGTCGACATTCAAGTTCAAATCAAGGAACAGGAAGCCATGTTCCCGGGTGATTTGGAAGTCAACTGGATGTTCTACAGCAACACCATCGACTACACGCCATGGTCCGAATACGCTGAGTACTTCGGCTTTGAACCGTCTTCCGAGCCCCTCTCTCTGAGCACACTCAGCGGTGGTTATCTCGCAACGGCCTCGTGTCTCGATCTCTGGCCGCTTTCGGACAATGAGCCTCGGGTGTTTGATGCAGAGGTGAACGAAGCCAATCAGCCCACCTTGGTCTTCTGGCTCTCCGGTGCGGATTCTGCTGGTTCCACGGTCCGTTTGGCCGGTGGTCCGCAAGAAGACGGCAGTGTGCTATCCATCTTTTCGGGACAAGCCCAGCACAAGTCGGAATACACGTTCATTGAAGAAAAAGCAACGTTCGAGATTCAAGATGTCCTCTTGAGTGACGACCCAAGGGTCGGTGAGAGCATGAAGCTCCGCATCAAGGTCAAGAACACCGGTTCAATGGCCGGCGTTGCAGATTTGGTCATCAAATCCATCACCGATTCTGGAACGCCGGTGGTGGAAGACACCATTTCAACCCCTGAACTTGGAATCCAAGAGGTCAGCGATTGGGTTGAAGTGACCCTTGCGCCGTTCGCAACCCAAACCACAGGAATGTACTACACCATCAGCTTAAACGGCTCCAGCACAACCATCTACGATGGTTCCCAAAGCGAATGGACTGATGTGTTCAACGTGAAGGTGCAGGCCGAGGAAGATTCCTCCAACCTCCTGCTCATCGTGGCCATTTTGGTCATCGTGATTGGTGTACTCGGTACCTTGGTTCTTGTTCTTGCTCGCCGTGGCGGTGGAACCTCCATGCTTGATGATGAGTATGAAGATGAAGACGATGACGGATACGGTGAATCCAAGGTTCTCGCTCAAATCCCTTCGGATGTTGACCCCGAGATGGCCCGTGCCATGCAGGAGTTCCCTCAATGGACACAAGAGGAAATCCAAGGTTACTTTGACCAAGGATGGAACATTGAATCGCTTCGTGATTGGGTTAACAACCAGTGAGGCAGATGCATGCCTCCACAGCCGTGGAACGATGTGGTCTGGGAAGACCCGGACGGCGGTTCGGTGATCATTCACGGGACGATGCCTACCGTGGTTTACCCCAACGCCATGCGACCGCGAGGAACGTGGCACGGATTGGCGCTTCTCGAATCACCCGATGTCGTTGACCTTTGGGTTCAAGAAGAGCTTGATGAGGCAGAATCTCACGGCGTGAACCTCACGTATGCTCTTCTTTCAGGTGGGGCTTTTGGCAAATACGTTGAGGCTCTCTCAACCCTTGAGGAGCTCCAAGGCGGCCGTTTCCCCGATCCTGAACCACGACGCCTCCAGCGAAATGCAGACCGCCATCAACGCCCCGTTTTCTTTGTTGAACCACTGGCCGATGATGAGGACTGGGGCGACTACCTGACCCAAGAAGCACGAGCAGTTTCGCATTGGAAAAAACTACTCGGAATGATCCGGGTCGGAAAGCGATGGAAAAAAAGCGTCAAGCGGCACTTGTTTGAGGCCCATCCGCCGCCGAAGGGCCAGTCGATTGACTACTCCACGGCGGGCGTCTTGGCCGCAGCGTGGTGGGAACTCTCCGAGTGGTTGAGCACACCTGCGCTGGCTGAACGTCGGGATACGAGGTACGCTTCACGCATTCGAGGAGCCTTGGCGTCCTTGCGCAAGACTGAAGGAGACGAAGCTACGTTGCTTTTGGTGGTTCACCGACCCCATGTTACTGCGCTTGTTTCGGCGTTGGAAGCGAATTCCAACCCGGAGGAGATTTCATCAACGGCGACCGATTCCACCCACATGGAGGAGGAATGACGTGGCGGGCGGTTCAATGGATGTTCGCGTCGAGAATCAGCTTGTCCGCTTTGTCTGTCCGACTCCCCTCGACCACGACCGAGTCGTCTCTGAGGTCGGTGGGCAGCGGAACAGTGGTGTTGTCATCAAAGCCATGGAACGCCCACGGGCGACCTTGGTGGTGGATGAAGAAGGACGCATCGTGGTCCATGGGACTCATCGTATAGAAGCAGCCCGTGCTGCTGCTAAAGAGCTCCTTCTGCGCATGGGCATGGACGACAGTGGTCTTGTGGCTGAGATGGGTCCGGTCGTCGTCTCTTTCCAGTTTGATCGAGCGGTGAAGCTTGAGGCCATTCCAGCAGCGCTCCCTTCCGGCACCGCCGAATTTGATGCTCGTCTCGGTTGCACCACCCTCACCGATGCCCGCCACAGCCTCACCGTTCAAATTTGGCCGAACGGCAAGTGCATTGTGGCTGATGCCCGCCACCCAAACATGGTGGCCATGGCTGCCGTGTACTGGAAGGGTGTATTCAACGACCGTGGGTTTTTCGTCGACCGGATTTGAGGGAACGCCATGGTCTATGATGGCCCAATTCTTGACAACCATTTCCACCTCAACCGCCGAGGGCTGTTTTTGGACGCAGCGAGGCAATTTCAACGGGCAGGCGGCACCGATGTGGTGTTGGTTCATTGCCCCGATTTCGCAGCGCCTCCGGAAACGTTGGAGGGGCATCAAACAGCCTATCTGGACACGGTGAACATGGCCCAATCCGTTCGAGAAGAAGTTGGCCTGGGCGTGAGGGTTGTCTTGGGTCCTCATCCCGCTGCCTTTGCTCATCAGTTTGAACGGTGGGTCGGGGCCGAAGGCGAGTCGGGAAAGGAACGAGCCGTCGAGAATTATCGTCATTCCATTGAAGCGGCGCTCGCCTTTGTGCATGAAGGTCAAGCCCACGCCATAGGCGAGGTTGGTCGACCCCACTGGCCTGTTTCAGATGAGGTGTGGAATCTCTCCAATGAATTGCTTGACGAAACCATGCACTTGGCCGCTCAAGAAGGCCTTCCACTCCAACTTCACGTTGAAGGAGAAAGCGATGATACCTACTCGGATTTGGCTGCTCGTGCACGCCGCCAGGGCATGGATTTGCGAAAGTTGGTCCGGCATTATTCCCCTCCTGATGTGCGTACGTCCAACACCCACGGTCTGACACCGAGTGTACTGTGTGGGAAAGGAGCGTTGGAACGTTTGCTGGAGACACATGCTGAGGCCAAGAATGGCTTCTTTCTCGAGACGGATTACATGGATGACCCACGGCGCCCAGGGGCGGTTCTTGGACCAAAAACGGTTCCAAAGCGCACACAGCAGCTCCTGGATGCAGGGATTGATGAGGCGGTGATGTGGAACACGCACAAGGAACTGCCCGCCTTGGTCTACGGGGAGTGAAATGAATTCGAGATTCATGGATTCGCACAACAACTCCCCATCACATTGATGAAAGAGAATCACCACGTGTGCCCGTGAGGGAGATGCAGTTCACGCGCCTTTTGGGATTCGTCGTCGTTGCGATGATGTTCTGTTGCCTTCCCCCAGCCTCCTCTGCCCAAGCCCCCACGGCCCCTGGCGTTGAGATTGACTGCCAAGAAAAAAATCCCGAACTCGATGTCCATCCACTGAACCTCCCATTTGTTGAAATCACCTGCACGGTGAAGAACCCCTCTTCCTTCCAAGAATCCATCAGCGTCGAGCAAGAATGGGACGGTGTTGAAGTCGACATGATGCTGGAGGAAGACACCTTTGACCTGGGGCCCGACGAGGAAGAGGACTTCACCGTCCAATTCACTGGAAGAAGCCGACTCTCGGCAGACCTTTCTCATGACTTCACGCTTACCGCCACTGTCACCAACGTCGGCATGCTTGACTGGCCCGAGGCCTTGTCATCAAACGCAAGCGTGAGCGGCGAGCTTAGCATCGCTACCTTTGGCATGGTCGATTTGGATATCTCCGACAAGAGCACACGCACCATGGAAGGTGGAGATGAAGTTACGATTTCATTCCAATTCCAAAACAACGGGAACGATGACGATAAAATCAGTGTCACTCTCTCCAACGCAGCCGAACTGGAAGCGGTTGGCTTCTCGTTCCCAGGCGGCACATTTGTGGCTGAGGATGTCGCCGAAGACGGCGTTTCAACCGTCCGAGATCTCGTGATTCGGGCTCCTTCAGATTTGGCTGAAGACGCTCGGTATCAAGCCATCTTCCAAGCCGAAAGCGGGAACGACAACGATGCTCCAGTCAGCGAGGTGTCCATCTCCATTCAACTTGAGGCGAGCGGTTCGGCAGGTGGCCTTGGTGGGGGCTTGGAAGAAGTTGACAAGGACACCGTCGTCATGTACGGGAGCATCGCTGCAGCTGTTCTGTTCGGATTGATCTTTATCGTCGCTCTTGCACGCACGCTTCGACGACGTGCGAATGCACAACCCGTCTACGTTCCCCCCGTTGAATTGGAGGATGAGTTTGAGGATGAGGATGATGATGATTTGGACTTGTCTGAGTTGGACGACCTCTTCTCGGAAGACGGAGATGACGAATTTGATGACGTCTTCGCCGACCTTTGAAGGCTGATTCGGCCATTTTTCAACCGTCGTCAACTCGGCCGATGTGACACGATTTTCTAGGCAACACTCAAAGGCTAGGTGTAGCGGACTACACCTAATCCCCAAGGAGGAATTTCATGCTTGGACTGAATGGGAAAACGGCCTTCGTGTTCGGTGTTGCCAGTGAAGACTCGATTGCTTGGGCGATTTGCAAGCAATTAGCGGCTGCTGGTGTGACCTTGTATCTCGGGTATCAGAAGCGATTTATGAGCCGCGTCTTCAAACTCAAAGATGAGCTTCCAGCCATCGGAGGTTTCTATCCTCTCGATGTTGCTTCGGACGCCACGACGCAGGAATTTTTCACGGCCTTTGCCGCTGAACATCCAGGCAAAAAGGCCGACATCCTCGTCCATGCTATCGGGTTCGCCCCGAGGTCGTGTTTTGACCGACCCATCTTGTTCGTCGAGGACGATGACATCAACACAGCAATGACCATATCTGCGAATTCCCTTCAGCGATGTTTGAAACATGCTCTCCCTTACCTCAATGAGGGCTCGTCCACCATCACGCTCACGTACGCCGCTTCCAACCGCTTTGTTCCAAGCTACGGCATCATGTCCATGGCCAAGGCTGCGTTGGAGTGCTGGACTCGGGAGCTTGCTTGCCACCTCGGCCCAGAGGGCCATCGTGTAAACGCCATTTCATCGGGACCGATTCGTACAATCGCAGCGAGCGGCATTCCGGGTTTTGACCGAATTCTTGACCACGTTGAGGCCAACGCACCTTTGCGAAGAAATGTGAGCCAGGATGATGTCGCAGGAACAACCCTGTGGCTTGCGAGCGCTCTTTCAGCTGGCGTTACAGGGCAATGCATCTACGTTGATGCAGGCTATTCGATAACCATGGTACCAGAGAGCATCATGAATTGAGGTGAGACCATGACCTTGACCACAGAAGACGGCAAACCTTGCGAAGGAATCGACCAGGGGCCCTTTGAGCCCATTGCCGTCATTGGTCTTGGGGCATTGATGCCGGACGCAACCGATATCGAAGCCTTTTGGCAAAACGTCCTCGACGCGAAAGTGAGTATCCGGCCCCTGCCCGATGGCCGCTGGCCCGGACCGCTCAACCATTTTTGGAAAGAAGGCGGTCCTGGAAATCATACGGAGGGGTATTCCTATGCCAAGATTGGAGCGCTCGTCTCCGAAGCAGAATTTGATTGGCGCCGGTGGCGGCAACCGCCGGGAACGCTTCCGCAAATTGATCCTTGCCAATTGTGGGCGGTCTCGGTTTCGGCCGATGCCATCGAGCATGCCGGTTATGACGGCGAATCCAAGGATATTGACCGAACACGGACCGGCGTGGTTTTTGCCAACGCCTTGGGTGGTGAAAATCGCAACCTCTCCAACCTCCGAGTGTGGTCCAACCACACGGCATCTCTTGCCAAAGAACACGGGATGCCTTCAGGAAATGAGGCTTCTTTCAAGGAATCCATGCTTGAAGGCACACCTCGGATTGACGAAGACACCATGCCCGGAGAACTGGCCAACGTCGTTTCGGGGCGAGTTGCCAATCTCCTCGACCTGCAGGGCCCAAACCATGCGATGGATGCTGCTTGCGCCTCGTCAATGGCGGCGGTCTTGGATGCATGTCGCTTGCTTCAGACACGACAGGTCGACGTGATGCTCGCTGGGGCTACAGACCGGACCATGGACCCGGCCACCTTTGCTAAATTCTCAGCCATTGGAGCGCTCTCTCCGACCCATTCCTCTCCTTTTGATGCCAGAGCAAACGGGTTCGTGATGGGCGAAGGTGCGGGCGTCCTGGTCCTCAAGCGACTGAGTGATGCCATTCGGGATGAGGATGAAATCTACAGCGTGATACGTGGAATTGGTGGTTCGTCCGATGGGCGAGGCAAAGGCATAACGGCTCCAAGTCAGCGTGGTCAAATCCAAGCCATCGCCCGTGCCTACAGCCAGGCGGGGTACCCGGCTTCCTCCGTCGAATTGGTGGAGGCGCATGGCACATCAACCAAGGTTGGCGACGCCACGGAATTGTCCACGTTGTCGCGTCTGTGGACTGGAGTTGATGGGGCAGGCAACATCGCCGTGGGTTCAATCAAATCACAGATTGGGCACCTCAAAGCAGCCGCTGGCATTGCCGGCATCATGAAATCGGTCATGGCCTTGCACCATCGAACCATTCCTCCAAGCGCCAATTTCGAAACTCCCAATCCAACCGTTGATTGGTCCAACATCCCATTCTTTGTCCCCACTTCTCCGTTGGAATGGCCTCGGCCAGCCCAGCACCCACGCCGAGCAGGCGTGTCCGCATTCGGCTTTGGCGGGACCAATTTCCACATCGCTCTTGAGGGCTACGAGCCCGATTTCCATGCCCCACTTGCCACCGATTGGGACCGGCGATGGGAGGCTTACAGCGGGCAGAGTGCTTCGTCGGCACCCTCCATCTTCGATGGCACCCTTCCTGCTACCATGACCCATGAGGCCCTCAAATCTGTTGAAGGAGGCGTCTTGCTTCTTTCCGGACCATCCTTGAACGGATTGCACGAGGCGCTGGGCAATGTCGCCTTCAGTGGCCCCTTGTTTGACGACGATCCGAAAGGCCGTCGCCTTTCAGAAGCTCTCCAACACGCCAGCGAAAGTTTCGATGTTGATGCTCCGTTCCGAATGGCGTTGGTCGCCACGTCTTGGGCTGAATTTTCGAAGCGTCAGGCCCTCGCAGGCCAAGCCATGATGGACGCCGAAAAATGGGGCTTCCTCCAAGCCCAAGGCGTCCTCATCACCGACCAACCTCCAATGCCCCCAGAGGCAAAAACGGTTCACATGTATCCTGGCCAAGGAAGTCAATACGTTGGCATGACCGCAGATTTGGTTCAACGTTTCACAGCCCCCTCGGACGTTTGGAGTCAAGCAGACGAAACCATGGTTGATGTCTTGGGTGGTGAAACACTCTCCGGATTTGTCTTGCGCTCGGCACTTTCCAAAGACGAACTCAAGGAAGCAGAACACAAACTCAAGCAAACCGAATACACACAACCGGCGATGTTGACGGCCGATTTGGCCATTGAGCGCACGCTCCAAGCCTACGGGCACTCTCCTGACATGGTCGCTGGGCATTCCCTCGGTGAATACGCTGCGTTGATGTCTTCGGGTATCCTTGACATGGACGGTGCTTTGCGAGCCGCTGCTGCGCGTGGAACTGAGATGGGTGCTGTTGAAATTGACGACAAAGGCCTCATGGCAAGTGTCACTGCTCCGTACGCTGCGGTTGAAGCGGTGCTGGAAGCCACGGATGGTTATGTGATTGCAGCCAACAAGAACTCTCCAAAAATGACGGTGATCGCAGGTGAAACGGAACCGGTTAAGGCGGCGATGGCTGCCTTTGAAACGCAGGGATTCTCATGCGTGCCTTTGGCGACGTCACATGCTTTCCATTCCCGCATCGTTGCACCGGCGAATGAGCCTCTGCGTCGTTTCTTGGAAGGACTTGAAATTCGATGGCC
>Ga0181422_1000140_pt1 | contig 22314 bp, 16 predicted proteins | sample 45SPOviralmetaG_FD_130147 | JGI IMG/M metagenome (GOLD analysis project Ga0181422, IMG submission 130147) | Marine viral communities from the oligotrophic San Pedro Time Series (SPOT) site, San Pedro Channel, CA, USA - 45 SPOT_SRF_2013-07-18 | ecosystem: Environmental > Aquatic > Marine > Strait...
ACGTCATCAACCGATTCTCCTTGCGCAGTCAATGGACATGCATCATCCGAGTTGAGGACGCCATCGCCGTCATCATCGCGCTGAGACCACGCACATCCTTGGCCGTCGGCTTGTTCTGAAGACGGTGTCCAAGGGCACTGGTCAAGGGTGTCAATAATTGCATCACCATCGGTGTCGGCCACCCCAACCGCTTCGATGGCAAAGCGAGCGATGACGTCGTGCATCACCCGTGTAGGATGGGCCTTGTCGAAGAAGACGTACTCATCCACGTTTGAAGCAAGACTGCTGCCGCTGTTGCAAATCGGCAGGGGAAGCAGGGTGACACCTCCCGTACATGCCGCATCCTGAACGTTGGTCAACCCAAGCGACTGCTTGTTACTGGTGATGTCGCCAAAGATGGCCCATGCATCAACGGTGTGAATGATCACACCCAGCTCGGCCCGAAGGTTCACGATGAGCGTGGCCAATTGGTTGTTGTAATCGATGACTTCGCTGCGAATGGTGGCTCGTTGAGAGGCACTCCGACTTTGAATCTCGGGGGTGTCCTCAAGAGGAGGAAGATTCGGTACGATAAGGGTGCGCGCCCCGGCATTCACCAATTGCCGTATGTGAGACTCCATGTTGGCAGCAATGGTATCGGCATTGGCGGTGCCGTACAAGAAATCGTTTCCACCGGCCCACAAACTCACCAGGGCGTCGTTGGGGATTGTCGACTGTACATTGGAGAGGTAACTGGTGATTTGAGTCCCCACGTTTGGTATCAAAAGGTAAGCATACCCAGAGCCGGTTTGTGCTCCACCAAAAGCACGGTTATCACCCGATGAGGCAATACCTGAACCTATGCTGCTGGTTAGGCCGTACGCGTCGTACAACCCACCAAGCCAAACTTCACCGTTGGAAAACCGTCCCTGCCAATAAGGAGGTGTGTCGGGGGTATTGAGGATTGATGCTTTGGCGTTGCCCATGTCTGACAATGAATCTCCAAAGGACAGAAGGGAGCCCGGGGCGGTGAGTTTGACTTGCCGAAAGACGACGAATCCTACCTCGTTTGACCCAAGGACACTTCCAGATTCATCGTACACCACGACCTCAAGTTCATGAAAATGCGACCCTCGGTAAAACTTGGCAAAATCAAGATCGACCACCGTGAACGTTCCGGTAGCTGAAAATTCTACGGAACCAATGTCAACAAGGCCTTGTTCATCGTTCAACGACCAGTCCGCTCGTAAAAGTTGGTTGAACGGAGCATTGCGAAGTCGGAGGTCGATTTCAACAATCTCATCGGACGTCCAGTCATGGCGATCCACTTCGAGGGTCATCACCGTTGAACGCGCCTCTGTGGCTTCTACCATCGGGAAAACAGGCCCGAGAAGCAGCAAAAGAAGGACCGCAAAACAACGTTGCACAGTTGGCCTATGGTTCGTGGTTTGAAAGCACTTCCCCCGCCAGGTAAATCACAAGCATCATAGCCCAAGTACCCGAGAAACCAACATGGCCGTTGACCGCATGCAATGGGGCGCAGAAGCGTGGCAATACGCTGACCTCTACATGCCCGACGACCCATCCCCCTTCCAAAAGGACGAGGGAATACCTTGCATCATGCTCATCCACGGTGGATTTTGGAAGGACGCCTACAGTCTGGACCTCATGCAACCCATTGCAGAAGACCTTGCAGAGGCTGGCGTTGCCGCTTGGAACATCGAATTCAAACGCTGGTCTTCTGGGGACGAGGGTGTTTGGATGGATACACTCTCTGACGTCCTCCGTGCGTGGGGACAACTCGCCCTCTTGCCGGGAATCGACATCGCTCGCTCCATGGTGATGGGTCATTCAGCCGGAGGCCATCTGGCCTTGTTGATGAGCGCAAAAGCTGACCGCCGTCCTTGGCTTGCCATCGCACAGGCTCCATTGACGGACCTGATTGGAGCCGACCACGCCAAACTCTCCGACGAAGGCGACGCTGTTCGACGGTGGATTGGATGCGCCCCTGAGTCCAATGAAAAAATATGGAGTCAACTCAACCCGGTTGACCATCCTCCACGAACCAGTGTTCTGCTGTTCCATGGCGAAAACGATGTGGACGTCCCATTGGAACAATCAGAGACTTATGCTCGAGTCATGAAAGCCAAGGAGGCAGACGTCCAGAAAATCTGGCTACCGGGTGACCATTACGACATCATCGATGTAGCCTCAGACGATTGGTTGGTTCAACTCAACACCATCCTCGATTGGCTGTGATGACGACAGAAGAAACCCAAGGGCTATGACCTACGGCGATTCCCGGCCAGCATGGACCTGCTCGGGACCGACTACCCATTCGTTTCAACGGCGCTACGCGGCAAACATGCATTGGTGTGCGGAGCCAGCAAAGGCATCGGTGAAGCTACAGCCAAAATGCTGGCCAAAGCCGGGGCCGACGTCACGGTCTGCGCCCGAAACGGTGCAGCATTGACCGCCCTGTGCACTGAGATGGCGACTCTTGGAGACGGACGTTTCCAAGCCTTGATGCTTGACCTTGAAGAGACTGATAGCATCGAATCAGCGTTTGCCTCTGCTGTGGAAACCTTTGGACCCGTTCATGTTCTCATCAACAACGCAGGTGGTCCGCCCGGCGGACCGTTGTTGAACAATGCCGTTGAAGATTTTGAGGCCCCATTCAAGCGACACCTCCACGCTGCACACACCTTGGTCAAAGCGGCCGCACCTGGCATGGAAGCCGCAGGATATGGCCGAATCATACAGATCATTTCCACTTCGGTCAAAGAACCAATACCGAACATAGGCCTCTCCAACACGCTACGTGGAGCAATGGCCTCGTGGGCGAAGTCACTCTCCAACGAACTCGCCCCCTGCATCACCATCAACAACGTCCTTCCTGGATTCACCGATACCGAACGTTTGGGGAATCTCTCGGCGTCCATCCAAGAGCGAACTGGAAAGTCCGCAGAATCGGTCCGTGAGGGCTGGTTGAACCAAGTCCCCATTGGCCGATTGATCGACCCTCTGGAAACCGCCAGCGCCATCACCTACCTTTGCCTGCCTGCCTCGAGCGGGATTCGAGGTGTCAGTTTGGCCGTGGACGGTGGCCGCCTGCGTTCAATTTGAGGCGATATCATGGAAACTGACATGTCTCCTGAAATGGCCTCGCAAGTGCTCCATATGCTCACCGGCGGTGGGTCCATGGAAAGCATCAACACACCGCTAGCCCTTCGACTGATTCCTCTCGCCCAAGAATTGGAGGACAACGCCTTAGTCGAGCAGTTGATTGACCATGCGAGCAAGGTTGCTTCAAGCGATGAAGAGCGAGGATGGGCCCGATTTGAAGCATTGAAAGTCGTCGATGCGAGCCTCGAAAGTTATACCCGACTCGCCGAAGAGGCTGAAGGCATTGAAGACGGTCAAGCACTCACCGCAGCGGTGCACCACTATGTGGCGCTCCTCTACCTCGCCGATGGTCGGTTGGATGAAGCACGAGCGACGGCGCAGCGAGCACTCCAACTGCGCCAAATCACCAACGACAAGGAGGGGATGTCCTATGGCATGGCCCTGCTGATGAACATCGCCAAACGGCAACACGACGAAGACACAGCTATCGCTGTAGGAACCGAACGACTGGAATTGCTCACCTCCCTCAAAGACGAGGTCGGCCAAATGAAAGCGCTGGCAGACCTTGCCCATTGCCAAGCCACCATCGGTGAGTTTGGTGCGGCAAGAGACTTGTTCAACCGTTCACTTGACCATGCCAAAGGCTTGGAAAGTCTCTCTGGACAATTGGTGGCCCGTTGGGGATTGGCGGACCTTGCCGAAATTGAACAGGACTACGAATCAGCCATGCTCGTTCTTTCGGATAGCCTTCACGAGTTCATCGCCCACAACGCCACGGCTCCGGCGCCGCTTCGCCAACGTCTCAAGGATTTAACCGACTTGCAAAACCAACCGGCGGGCAAAGAAGCCAAAGATTAGGACGCCACACCCATTATGAGCCATGGCCCTGTGGAAGGAAACGGTGCGTGGGCATGGAGCATGACATCTTCTTCTCCATCTCACAAACACCCGACGCCGACGGGCATCTGCCCGACGAGGCGACCATGCTCCGAAATTACTTCCAGCAACTGACCTGCGCTGACGACCTTGGTTTCGGTATTGGCTGGATCGCTCAAGCCCACCTCTCAACGGAGACGCAGAAGTCAAACGACAAACCAGTGGTGCCCCATTGGAAAGGCGAGGTGGGCCTTTGCACCGATTTCCCCCAGCTAGCCCTTGAATCGTTTCGTCGCACAACGAACATCGAAATTGGCAGTGCTGTAGTCTCCATTCTCGCCTCGGGTGGACCCATCGCACAGGCGGAGCGCATGGCCAATGTTCTCAGCCTTCACGGGCTCGATGAAAGTGAACAGCGCTGCCTCCACATCGGGTTTTCGGCTGGGCGATTTGAATTCATGGCCAGGCCCTACGGCGTCATCCCACGGAATTCCATCGAAGAAGCGGCCTGGCCAGCCTTACGGGGACAAATCTTCATGGAAGCCGCCGAAATTTTCCTTCGACTCTTGCGTGGCGATGTCATCAATTCAACCATGATCCGCCCAACGGTGCTGACCCGAGCCAACTTCAGAAGCGACGAAGATTGGGAATTGGTTCAAGAGGCCGCTGTGGAATTTGAGGCGCTTGACGAGGCACCCGATTCGATTCACATTCCGTCGAGGTACGTCTTCGAGGATTTGAAAATCGTGCCCACCGAATTTCGCCGTGAATTGCTCAAATTGGTCGCAGGCACTCATGACCCCCGTGCTCAAACCTTCGTGAACAGCATCCTTCCCGTGAAAGTGTTCAATCTCTCCATCACCTCCCCAGAGGTGATCGATGCAACACACGAACGCATGCGAGAAGTCTACCACAAAGACGGAGGAGCATGGAAGCGAAGCGACATGCCACGAACCAGCTTTGTCTTCCTCAACGCCGAGGACGGACTGACCTCGGAAGAGCAATCCGCCGCCGCACAAAACGAGGCAGACCGAGCCTTGAGTGCCTACTGGAACGCCTTGGAAGGCACCATCGACCCGGACAAGGTGTCTCGAGCGGCTAACAATGCGCTGATCGGAAACGTCGAAGAGGTGGCCCAACAAATGGTGGACCGTTTCCATCCCGAAGATCGAATCATGGCGTGGTTTGATTTCTTCAACCATGATGCCGACCGAGTCTGCAGAAACATGACCGCTTACATGGAGCAGGTTGTACCACTGGTTGAATCCATCTTGGGAGGCGTCTGAGATGGGCCTCAAGCACAACACATTCTCTGCAGTTCAACCCGGCATGCCCGGTTCAGGAATGTACCCTGAATCGCCACTCGGCGAAAAAATCGAGGGCATTCCAACCGGTCGAGAAGTGGCATGGGAACCCCTGGTTGATTATCGCCGAAACGGCGTCTCTGAGACCACCATTCACGGAGCGGTGGCATGGGCGCATGGGGACGAAGTCATCCACTCCTTTGGCGGCAATGTTCTGTGTTATGGCCGCTCGATGATGAAACCCTTCATGCTCAAAGCCTTCACCGATGAACTGGATGATTGTTCTTGGGAGCAAAAAGCCATCGCTGTAGCCTCTCACAACGGAGACACCGAACACGTGGCGGCTGCACAATCTCTGCTCAGTGAGCCTGAATGGCCGCTGATGCTAACCCCTCTTGACGTTCCCTTGATTCAATTTGGACGGCAGGTCCGCCGTCCTCGTCGATGGTTCCACACCTGTTCTGGCGAGCATGCTGCCATTTTACGTGGTTGCAGGAAAAAAGGATGGAACCGTGCCGGCTACACGCTCCCCACCCATGAGGTGTTTCACGCCTACATGGACCAAATTCGCAAGTACCTCGGCCCGGATTGGACACCGCTTCGAATTGCTAAGGACGGTTGTGGCCTCCCCACAGTATCCAACACGGTTTCAGAACTCGCTCAAATTTATGCGGGATTGGTTCGAGACAAAGACGATGATTGGATCTGGGAAGCCATGGTGCGTCACCCCGACCTCGTGGGTGGATTCAACCGACTTGATTCAACCGTCCTCAAGGCCGGAGAGGGACGTGTCATTGCGAAAGAGGGAGCTGACGGCTTGCTCGGTTTAGCCATTGAACATCCCGACTATCCAAAGGGGCTTGGCATTGTGGTGAAAATTGCTCATGGTTGGAATTCACAAGCGACATGGTACGTTGCAAGGGCGCTTTTGGGTGTCCTTGGCATCGACCTTCGTAACCCCTACCCACTTCATCGGCAAAAGGCCTTCATCGTACCCGGCATCGTGCCCGAACACTACGTCGAAGTCCTGGAAACCGTCCCGACATGGGACGAGTGGGACCCGGATCAAGACCGCTGGAATTACGACACTGAGGTGGCGTGATGGACCCCGTCCTCAACTACATCGACGGAGCCTTTGTCCCCGCTCAATCCAATGAAACCCTCGAAACCGTCAATCCTGCGACAGGAGACATCATCACCACCCTCCCACGTTCAGGACCTAACGATGTTGAGGCGGCGACTTCTGCCGCCTTACGAGCATCATCAGAGTGGGCAGCCACGCCCATAGCCGAGCGCATCCAATGGCTTGAACGCCTGGCCGATGCTCTTGAGGAGGAGCATGAGACCATTGCCCGGTTGGAGAGCATGGACACGGGTAAACCCATTTCATTGGCCCGTCGCGTTGATGCATCACGCTCGGTCACTAATTTTCGCTTCTTCGCAGAATTTGGTGGACAACACGAGGAACCAACCTTTAGCGACCATGGTGCGGTGAACCACATCCATCGTTCACCCATCGGCTGCGTCGGGCTCATTACGCCATGGAATCTCCCGCTTTACCTTCTTACATGGAAAGTTGCACCGGCACTTTTGATGGGCAACACCATTGTGGCCAAACCCTCAGAACTCACTCCGCTGACCGCCCACCACCTCGCCAGCGTGATCCAACGCATTGGACTGCCGAAGGGTGTCTTCAACCTCGTCCACGGATTGGGCCCAGAGGTGGGTCAAGCCATCGTTGAACACCCCCAAATACGTGGCATCTCCTTCACTGGAGGCACTTCGACGGGGAAGATTGTCGCCGCTACAGCTGCACCCATGTTCAAGAAAATATCCTTGGAATTGGGCGGTAAGAACGCCACGGTTGTTCTGGATGACGCTCCACTTGACGAAATCATGGACGATTTGGTGCGAGCATCATTCACCAATTCCGGGCAAGTTTGCTTGTGCGGCTCCCGTGTTTTGGTAGCTTCATCCATCTACGAGGATTTCAAAGAACGCTTCATTGAGGCGGTTAGCAAGATTGTCATCGGCGACCCTACCGAGGATTCAACCACCATGGGCACAGTCATCTCAAAAGACCATCAGCAAAAGGTAGAATCATACATTCGATTGGGTGTCGATGAAGGCGGTAAGGTGTTGATTGGTGGAACATCCAGCGATGCACCGGTCGACAATGTCTCACCCGAGGGTGCCTTTTTGCGACCAACCGTGTTTGAAGGCCTTAGCCACACCTCACGCACCGCAACGGAGGAGATTTTTGGCCCTGTTGTAACCCTCCATTCCTTCGACAATGAAGACGAGGCCGTCGCCATGGCCAACGCAACGGAATATGGCTTGGCTGGCTCGGTCTGGACAAATGACGTGCAACGAGGGCACGCCTTTGGCCAACGACTGGACACCGGAATCGTCTGGGTAAATACCTGGTTAAACCGGGACCTTCGTACGCCATTTGGAGGCGTCAAGCAATCCGGCGTGGGTCGGGAAGGTGGAGCATGGTCGCTGAATTTCTTTTCTGAATTAACCAACATATGCGTTCTTCAACCTTGAGAACACATGTTCAAATGCCTCCTTGCCATCATAACCACATGGACGAAGAAACACTCCCTCTCTTTGTTCTGCCCATGGTACTCTTCCCCGGAGAAGTTCAGGAATTGCGCGTGTTCGAACCAAGGTACCGACAAATGCTTGACACCTGCATTCTCGACGACCTTCCGTTTGGGTTGGTCATGAACGACCCGTTCGAACCAACCAATGGTTGGGACGGCCCTCGCAGGCACGGATGCGAGGCCATCATTCTCAACCACGAAACACGAGGTGTGAACCACTTCCTCACCATCACCGGTGGCCGGCGGTTTTTCGTTGACGAGGTCATTGAACCGGCCCTTCCCCCATTTTCGGACCCCTCCCTCATCAAGCTGATTCAAGAGGGAGTCGCACCGGACATCGAGACACTCCTCGAGCATCTCCCCGAAGACGCCGAACACAGCCGACTGTACATCTCTGCAAAGGTCACCTACCTTGACGAAACGGGGGAGTTGAACGAAGAAGACCAAGCCTTCCTACGCACCATCACTTCCAGCGTCGTCCAGCGAGCAGGCCGTGGAATGAACGTTGATGCGGCAGTGTTGAACCAATGGGTCACCTCCATTTGCGAAGAGCAAATAGATGCTCGAAAAGAATCCATCTACAACATCGCAGCTTTGTGCCTCAACGACCTTGAATCAAGGCAACAATTGTTGGCGTGTTCAAACGCTGCTGAAGCGATTCACGAACTGCGAACCCACCTCATGACCTTCGCCAATGAAGAAGAATGAGCGAAGGCGACGATTTGAAAACACCAAGGGCGGTGGAAGAATCATGTCCGTCTACAGCGAAGCGCGGAAGGTGACCACTCACACGCTTCAGGAAATGAAGCGAGCAGGTGAGAAAATCACAATGCTCACAGCCTACGATTACTCGTTGGCACGTCTGGTTGACCAAGCCGGTATTGACGTGATTCTCGTTGGCGATTCAGCCTCGAACGTAATGGCTGGCCAAGCCACGACGGTCCCAATGACGCTGGATCACATGATCTACCATGCCCAATGCGTTGAACGAGCGGTCGATCGCGCTTTGCTCGTGGTCGACATGCCGTTTGGAAGCTATCAGGGGAACTCACGGCAAGCCCTTGAATCCGCTATTCGCATCATGAAGGAATCCAGTGGCCATGCCGTCAAATTGGAAGGTGGGTCGGAAATCGTTGAATCCGTGGAGCGTATTTTGACGGCAGGAATCCCCGTGATGGGTCACCTTGGCCTCACGCCTCAGTCCATTTACAAATTCGGAACCTACTCCGTGCGAGCTAAGGAAGATGAGGAAGCAGAGAAATTGATTGCCGATGCGAAGGTGCTCGAAGCCGCAGGATGCTTTGCCATCGTCCTTGAGAAAATCCCTCGAGACCTCGCCAAGCGGGTTTCAGAAGCCTTGACCATTCCGACCATTGGAATCGGTGCTGGCCCTGATGTTGACGGCCAAGTTCTGGTCCTTCACGACCTTCTTGGAATCACCATGGATTTCTCACCTCGCTTCCTACGCCGATACCTGAACCTCGCTGAGGAAATTGACGGGGCCATCAAATCCTATTGCGATGATGTTCGTTCAGGAGATTTCCCCAACGATGAGGAATCGTACACCTCATGATCAAACGATTAGGCTGAAGTACAGCAGTGAGCCCCCGAGGGCTCCAATGTTCACGCCAAGGGTGTGCCATAGGGCTAGGCGAAACGGTGGAAGATTGAATCGCCACCACGAAGTGCTCACCCAAATCCAAACCACGACGGCGAGGTATCCGCCGCAGACAAAACCTCCGAGGCCGGTTGACCAAATCAAGAGGAGAGGGAAGGCAAGGGCAGCGACTCCACCCAGGTACTCCTTCCATCGATTCTGAGGATGATGGGTCAGCCAGCGATGGAGCAGTGGAGAAAAGAGCATCATGAGCAACAATCCACCTTGAGGAGGATTCGGCATACCGTAGGTCAGGTGGGGCGACAAAAAGGCCTGCCATCCGGCTCCAGCCACAAAACCAAACATCGTCGGCGCGATGACGTTCTCGACCGTTTCTCGCCAAGTGGCGGTGCGAGGCGGGGCCAAGGCCAAATCCAAAACCGGCGTCTGTTCAACGGGCGCAGGTTCCATGTATTCCCGGTGGAGGTAGGTTGTTTATGACTCTGCGTTCGGCAAATAGACCACGCAAGGCCGATGATGAATTAAACCTCGCCGCCATGGGTCGAACATGGGCAAAGGTCGAATTGTTGCTGGTTGCATTGCACCGCATCCACCACACTTGGTCTACGCCGAAAACCCTCCACAAAACGAGCCCGTTGCCGAAGGTGGATGGGAACAACTTCGCTGGGGGTATGAGCGACTTCGAGCCTCGCTTGCAGACCAAGACTACGACGCCATCGTTCTTCTTTCACCGCACTGGCAAACCTATGTCGGAACCCATTTCCTCGGCTTGCCCCACTTTGAAGGACTCTCCGTGGACCCGGTCTTTCCGAACCTGTTTCGGTACCAGTACGACATGAACGTTGATGTGGACCTCGCCAAAGCCATTCACGATGAAGCAGAGGCGGCAGGTTTGCCTGTGAAAATGATGGAAAATCCAGATTTCCGAGTTGACTACGGAACCATCACCACCGGCCATCTGTTCAATCCAGATTGGGATAAACCCCTAGTGGTCATCTCGAGCAACCGTTCAACGGCTTATTATTCCGTAGAAGTCATGCAAGAAATCATGATTGAACTGGGTAAAGTCACCCGCAGGGCGATTGAAGCGAGCGGAAAACGAGTCGTCGTTCTGGCCAGCAATTCTCTTTCACACCGGCATTTCACCACTGAATCCGAAGTTCCGGAGGACATGAGCAAAGAACACATCACCAGTCACGCCATGCACCTGTGGGACATGCGAATGATCGAGTACATGCGCAGCGGTCAAGCGCAACGCATCTTGGACGAGATGCCGGAATTCACTGAACAAGCCATTGCCGAAAGCGATGGCGGGGGGTTGTCATGGTTGCTTTCAACCCTTGATGTACCCGATTACCCGGCCATCCTTCACGGGTACGGCACCATCATTGGAACCGGAAATGCCGTCGTTGAATGGCCCTGCCATGCCCATGAGGTGAGTGAACAATGAGCGAAGGCAGTGTCGTTGGTTCCTTCGTGGTCCCAGTCCACCCCCACACAGTTCTTACCCCCGACCAGAATCCAGGATGGCGCGCCCTGAGGGATGCTTACGACGAAGCAGCCCAGATGATTCGAGACCTCGAGGCGGACTTGCTCATCGTGTATTCAACCACTTGGCCGTCCATCATTGGCCACCAAATTCAGGCGGACCCGAATCCAGAGTGGGTGATGGTGGACCATGACTTCCACGACCTCGGCTCGATTCCTTATTCGTTCAACATTGATGCTGACTTTGCCCACGCCTGGGACGACGCCAACCGAAACAGGGGGCTGAAAAGCCGATGTGTGAATTACAAAGGGTTCCCCATTGACGTGGGCTCAGTGGTCGCTCTTACGTTGCTGAATCCGAACAACGACATCCCTGCCGTCATCGTTTCCTCTAACATGTACGCCAATCGGAGTGAGACCACTGTCCTTGCCAAATCCTGCCTTGACGTGATCAAGAAACAAGGCCGTCGCGCCGTGGCCATCACGGCCATGTCCCTCTCCAACCGAATGTTCACCGATTTCATCCAGCCCGAGGAAGATAAGATTCACTCCCTGAAGGACGACGAGTGGAATCAAAAAATCCTGGAATTCCTTACCGAGGGTCGCCTCGAAGACGTTGGGCAACTCTCACGGACGATTCACCGCCAAATTCGTGTTCAAAAAGTCGTGGCTTTCAAACCAATGTGGTGGCTTTCGGCCATGAATGGAAACCGCAACGACCTCAGTGGAAGGGTATTGGCCTACGAAGCCATCCATGGAGCCGGTTGCGCAGTGGTGCACGTTGACCCGACGCCATCGGGCGTGGGAGACAAGGAATACGATGAAGACGACGTGGAATACTTCCACGGTGAGCGAGGAGTCTTGGACTCTGGAACAGAAATCAACGTCGACGAGTTGCAGACTCCTGCTCAAAAAGAAAGCCAACAATCTGAAGCCCCACAAGAGCAAGCAGGCGGTCCAGCGTTGTGGAATCCCACAGAGGCAGAAGGCTCAGTCAACACCGATTCCGCTCCTAAACCAGTGGGAGCCTAACCCCACGCCCGAAAAGTCGGCAACATGCTCTTCCTCTCAGGCGTTGGACCGCGTCAACCAGGCACGAATTCAATACCCGGCGGACCCATCCATGATGAACATGGAGACCCCATGAATTACGACATCAAGGCCCAAACGCATGCTGTTGTTGACAATGTTCGGCGCATCGTTGAGGAAGCAGGAGCCTCCATGGATCAAGTGGTGGATGTCACCACGTTCCTTGTCGACATGAAGCGAGATTTCGCCGGATACAACGAAGTATGGGCAGAGACACTCGGCAAAGTTGGCCCGACAAGAACCACCTTGGCCATTGACGCTTTACCCACGCCCATTGCAGTGGAAATGAAGGTCATCGTCCACTTGGGCGAGTGAGTTTTTCCGGATACCGGGGAAACATGGTTGGAATTCATACAAATAACTAATATGATTTTGAGTCATCTCGGATTCATAACACCAATTGCAACCGGATTCGGGGGAAGAAAAACATGGCTAAGAACACCGTTGAAAACATCATCAAAGGCGTTGCATCGGGAGATGGAAAAGCCGTTGCAGAGGAAGTCAAAGGCACCCTCTCTCGAACGATTGGGCTTGCCACATTGGTGATTCTGTCGTTATCATCCATGCTCGGTTCAGGTTTGTTCATTCTCCCAGCCTTCGCTCAAGAGGTAGCAGGCGATGGCATGTGGTTTGCCTTCGTTTTGGCCGCTTCTGTGGTCCTCACGGGAGCATTCTCGAAATCCGAACTCGCCAGTGCCATGCCAGAATCGGGTGGAGTTTACATCTACATGGAGCGCACCTACGGTTCACTCATGGGGACCATCAGCGGGCTCGGTTTATTTGCTTCCTTCATGCTCAAATCAGCGTTTGCCTTGATTGGCTTTGCAGCATATTTGGAAGTGGTGACGGCCGCTTTGGATGTTGAGGTGAATCCAATCACAATGGCGCTTGTCCTCTTGACGTTCATTGTGATCATCAACATCACTGGCGTTAAAAAAATCAAGAAGGTCCAAACTCCGATCGTAGCTACTGCCGTCATCTTCCTCCTTTTCCTGTGTATCATGGCACTGCTAAGCGGTGATGCAGATCTATCGCGACCCATCACTAACGTTGACTATTTCAGTCCCGAGATGGGTTCTGCAGCAGCCCTTGTTTTCGTGGCCTATTCTGGAGCCATCAAGGTTGGAGCCATCGGTGGAGAGGTAATGGACCCAGAGAAAAACATCCCACGAGGTATGTTCGCATCGCTCTTGGTAGCAACCATCCTCTACGCTGGCGTGGCCTTTGTCATGGTCTCGGTGCTTCCGACAGGTTGGCACATGGACCATGGCCATGCCATTGAGAACCCAATCTACGTGTTTGCTGAACATGTAGCAGGGAGCACCGTGGGTGTTATCGCCGCTCTCTTGGCCATCATAACCATGGCATCCATGGCCCTTGCGGGGGTTTTGTCCGCATCACGATTCTTATTTGCCATGGCACGCGATAACCTTCTTCCATCAAAACTAGAAGACCTCAATCCCACTTATGAAACGCCGCACTGGCCGATTGTCATCACTGGAGTATTGATGGCGACGGCCATTTTGACCATCGATGTTCATGCCATTGCAGAGCTCGCTTCGGGATTCAACATCATGGTGTTCGTCGCCATCAATGCGTCTGTGGTTGTGATGCGGAATGCCGGGCCAAAGCACGAATGGAATCCGCCCTACAAATCCCCCCTCTACCCGCTTCCGCAAATCTACGGTGCAGGAACCGGAATCATCCTGCTTTGGCTCATTGGAGCGAACGCTCTCATCGGAGCGGCTGGTGCCATCGGTCTGGGCCTGGCAGTGTGGTTATCATACGGGCGAAAACACATCCTCGAAGAAGCGCGAACAACTCCTTTCTCGGCCTTCAAATCACGCTTCATAAACCCGACACCTGAAGCCCATCAACGCTTCCTAACTGCCTTCCAATCCGCTGACATCGGCAGGAAGAACCACTTAACGTTGAGTGAATTTAGAGCCGCCCTCACCCAGGGGCTTGGCATGGACCTCTCACCAATGGAAGTCCGAATGTATTTCCACAAAGCAGACACAGATGGCGACGGGGTTGTCGACATTGACGAGTTCCTCGCGGCGATGGAGCGCAACGAGGAAGAGTAAGCATTGGTCCAATCAAGCGAGAATCAGACGCAAATTCTCCAAACTGCGTAGTTCAGCGAAGTAGATCTGCTCAATGGAGTCATACATTTCTTGATCCCCAATTTCGTCCAAGAGTTTGATGATACCTGCGTAAACCTCGGCGGCTTTCGTCTCAGTTTCCAATGAGCGCTCCAGCATAGCTTTGAAATCCGTTGAATGAACGATGGGGTGAGGGTTGCGTTCGGTGACTGGAACGCCGCCTAATTTGACAATTGAACGACGAACAACATCGGCGTGCGCAAGGGACTCAGTCGCTTCTTCAGTGAACATTGGGTCAAGCTGAAGTCGGTGGATACCTTGGATGTTAGCCGCGTAATGAGCGTACATGTTCATGGCTCGAAGTTCCCATCCGAGCGCCTCATTTAGCCGTTGAATCAACACTTCACTGCTCATGCTATCAACACCCCCAACAGGTCCTACGATTTGAATCTCAGCCTTTGCATCAGGTATCTCATTCATGGCGTATCCACTCGCCGCCGGGAGTTACCTCCCAATACTGGAGTTCTTCTGAAACATCAACGTACCAGCCGGTCTCGCCTTGGTTGGTCGAGGGGGTTGCTTGCATGACGCCGACTTTACCCGCTTCTTCGGCCAAAGCCTTCATTGATTCAAGGGTCAAACCATGCCGTTCATGGAGAGGCGTGTCGTCCACTACAGGCAATCCTCCAATCTCTTCTTCCTCGTCATCATCCTCGTAACCATCTTCATCAAAGGCATCCTCAAGCCATTCTTCTTCTGCGGCTTCGGTTGCCTTGCGAGTCAAGGTGACAAGAACGGCCAACAGAAGGATGAGGAGAACGGCGGCCATCGTCATGGCGGTGTTGGTTGAACCCACCGCACCTCCGAGAAGAACCTCCTCTACATCATAGAAATTTTGCGCCAAGAGACCACTCCACCGTACGGTGCAAGAACGGTCAGTCCCCCCGGTCTGAATGTCAACTTCCCATGTCCCATTGGTGACGAAACTCGTTGGACCAGCAGTACATGAAACGCTGGCATTCTCCTTCGGAATGCTCAACGTGTTGCCGTACATGTCTGTGGCAAAGGCGTTCAAGAGGACCACATCACCTTCGGCGATTCCTTCACTGGTCAAACTGGCTTGAATGCGAACTGGCGCCCCGGCTTCAATCGTAAGGGGAACGGTATGGGTTGCCCCCTCATCCTCAAGGACAAGTGAATAAACTCCGACCTGCTTCCCAGTGAATTGCCAATATCCAAGACCGGTTGGTGAGGCTTCCAATTCTCCATATGAGGCATTCAAACTTGAGGTGACCGATACAGATTCAGCGATGTTTCCGTGAACATCAACCACTTGGATAAAGAGATCATGAGGTATGCCAGCTTGTACCACCAAACCCTCGTCAGCATCCGTGATGAGACCGTAGGCGTTTCCAGCCACGACCGTCAAACGAACGGTCGCAAAGACACCGTCGGCGTTCACCCGGATCTCATGACCCCCGACATTTGTTGCCGTCCAACGGCCATCGTTAAGGAGCATTTCAAGCGTGATATCTTCCCCATCAAGGGTCCAGTTGAGATCGACCGGATTCAACTCATTGGCGTATGCATCAAAGAACATCGGATTCAAATCAAGCGAACCGTCAGCAGGCACACGACTTCCTTCGCCGTCAAGCGTGATGAAGGCCAACCTTCCACGGCCTACTTCGAAGGAACTATCGGTGGTGAACATCGTTCCGGTGCCGTTGTCAAACCAACTGCCTTCAAATCGCCATGATTGGATTCGCTCTGCTTGGAGAAGGGCGTAGGATGTATCAATGGAGAGTTCATTGGCATCACCCATGGTGGCTTCGATGGTACCGTTAACCACCCATCGGTTTCCCTTGATGTCTTCTGCCACAAGTTCGATGACCACTTGGTCACCAGCGGAGGGCTTTCGAGGTTCAACTTGGAATTGAATGTCAATGGCCCTTCCATGAACCACCTCAATGTCCAGAGAACTGCTAACGGTTCCATCGGTTCCCGCGATGCTCGCAGGTCCCGTTGCTGATGGATTCCAGTACACGCGTTGCTCATCGTCAACAGATAGCCCTCCGGTGGTGGCCGTGATGGCGTGGATGGACGGGGAAACCATGCCGATGTAACCGTTCGCATCCCTTCGTTCAAACATCAACTCGTAGGACTCACCAGCCATGTATTCGGACGGGGCGTTGACCACCATCAGCGTAGAGGCTACTGCATCTCCGGGAATCACTTGGAGCGTAGCACTTCCCGTAATGTTACCTGACGACACGGTGATGAGCCATCGACCCGTGTCCGTGGCAAGGTATTCACCTTGAGAATTGAAGGAGCCGTTTTCTGCGAACCATGACAGTGAGCCAACTTTGGAGAGGGGCATATCGTAGCCGTTTACATCCACAAGGTAAGGCCGTATCGTTTGCAGCGTTCCTGCCCTGACCATCAAAGGTTCATCGAACACAAAGGCATGCGGAGCTCCGGCGGCCACCTCAATGGTCGCACGAGCCTCGAGTTGGTTGTAGCGGACTCGAGCCTCTACTTCACCGAGTTCTTCGGCGGTCCATGTCGGTTGGCCATGGCCTGCGTAGACACCGTCGATGTCCCAAACCATGGTTGAGGGCCCAGCCATGCGGTTGCCACGTCCGTCAAGCACATCAGCGGTGAGGGAGGTCGCCTCCAGAACGCCTACTGAAAGCCTAGTAATCTCAATGGAAGTTGGCACACCGGGTTCAACCGAAATGTTGTACTTCGCCAGTAAACCGTTGTGTTCGGCAACGATTTCAACCAAACCTGCGGACCAAGGATAGAACAAACCATCATCCGAAATGGTACCGTTGCTGACTGACCATGCGATATCGCCGGTCAAAATGTTGTTAACGGGATCATAAATGATGGCTTCGAACAAAACCACTTCATCTGCAGTAATGGATGCAGGGGGGTCTTCAATGACCACCCGGTCAGGTGTACCTGACCGTAGAATGGTGCTGTTGTGGTCCAAGTGGGAAGGCACGGTTGCCGACCATGAACCCAACAAAAACAGACCAACAAGGACGATGCAGGCCTTAGGGAACGTCAATGCATCACGCCCTCATTCATTGTACTCTTGCCATTCTTCTTCGCCGGCGACACGGTACCACCAGGTGCCGTCTTCATCTTCCCACCATTCCGTTCCATCTTCGTCCACGTTGGTTTCAACCGCTTCTTCTTCAGGTTCTTCTTCGGGAGCCTCATCTGCAGGAGGGCCGGTTGGACCAGGGGCAGGGCCAGTTGGACCAGGAGCGGGGCCACTTGGGCCGGGTGCTGGACCAGTTGGACCGGGAGCGGGCCCGGTAGGCCCGGGGGCAGGGCCGGTTGGGCCTGAGGGTCTGTCATCCTCATCATCGTCGTATTCGTCATCATCCCAGTCTTCATCGCGTCCACCGCGCATGAACATAACAAGCAGAACCAGAAGCACCACGCCGACCACGCCGAGCAGTCCAGCACCGACATAGTAGAGCGTACCGCCGGCTTCAAAGAAGCCAGCAAGCGTGCCAACGACGGTAATCTCTTCATTGACTCGAACGGCCCCTACACTGACGGTGATGGTTTGTGGTCCGTCGTCAAGGGTTGTGATGGTCCAAAGGTCGGAGGAGGTCATCATTGCGGTGGAGCGTCCTGTAGCATCGACCTGAATGCTTCCTGGAACTGGAATCTCATTGTCAAAGGCGTCAAAGGCACGAATGCTGACATCGAGGCTCTCAAGTTGTTCGAGTGAATCAGTCGACAAGTTCACTTCGAGACGAGCAACGATGCTTTGAGCCGAGACGGTCAATTCAACGGTTGAAACAGCGCCACCAACAGCATATTGCAAGGCATGAACACCAGCAACTTCAGCATCGTATGTGTACGTCCCTTCTGAAGTCGTGATCACGCTTAGCGTAGGTACAGCAGCTCCATTTTCAGTCCATTCAACGTCCTGTGCGAACTGATTGCCGTCGGCGTCGGTTCCGGTGACTTGGATGTCAACTCGGTCCCCAGCGGTCGGCGTAATCAGCGAGACATCAGCCTCGACCGTGACCGCCTCACCGTGCAAGACGGTGATGGTAATGCTGTCAGAGATGTTGAAACCTGTTCCACTGATGGAATATGCATCAATGCGCCATTCACCAACGGCTGAAGCCTCCCATCGCATGCCATCAAGCAACAACTGAGTGGTGATGTCTTGCACATCGCCGGTGTCCACGTTCACTTCCACCCACACGAGTTCGTCCGAGGCGATGCGGTTGCTATCAGCGTCGTAGAGGTCAGAAAGGAAATCAACGGCGAAGTCCGATGTCAATTCTAACACGGCCCCCGTGGTTCGGCTTGGGTCATTGGCCGTACCTTGGATGCTCACTGTGTGGAGGAATCCGTGGTCCACTGTCATGTTAATGCTGACAGCATGGAGGGTCGAACTTCCATCGTAGGTCGCTGTGAGCGTGTACGGGTCATCGCTGGCGAAGTACGGTGTAAAGGTCGTTGAATCACCATTGAGCACCTCAAGGAAATTCGAGGAGTCGCCCATGGTTGGGTGGTCCAAGGTCCAATTCACGACGATGGCCCATTGATTTCCTTTGGCGTCGATAGCAAAGGCATCTGCTTCCAAGGTCTCGTCGGCCGTGAGGTCAAAGTGTGCCCAGGTTGAGATGACGTCATCAACTTCAAGGCGCAGTGTTTGGATTTCTCCCTTCACAACATCGATGGTGATTTGCGTCAAGGTGGTTTCATACCGGGCTTCAAGAATCTTCGACCCTGTTTTGACCGGGTCCCAAATGGCAGGGGCCCCGGGCGTCAACTGCCCGTCCGAAGTTTTCGTCCAATTGTCAGCGGGCAACACGACGGTGAGCCGGTTTCCACGAACGTCAACCCGGGTACTGTTGATGTACACGCGATCGTCGGCCGTAATGGACGTTGAAGAGGCATTCAATTCGAGGTAATCGATGGCTCCATGTCCGACCGTGATTTGCAACTCATCAGATGCACCGGATACCGAAGTCAAATTCAGCCACCAAACCCCGACGTGGTCAGGGAAGTACTCTTGATTCACTTCAGAATAATTTCCGTTCGTCGTCGTCCAGGTCAAATTACCAGCAGTGGAGATGTCGAGGTCGTTGCCGAATTGATCGTAGAGTTCGATCGTGATATCGCACCAAACACCCGCAGGAACGGTACCTTCACAGCCACTCAACTCAAAGGAAGCGGGGGAACCTGGCAAAACGGACACCGCCACATCAACGAATTCACCTGAAGGGACATTGTGAGCGACGCGAACCGTATGGGAGCCGGCAGCGTAGGGTTGGAAGGTCGAGCCAAGCATGCTTCCGTTGGTCGGAGTGAAAAGAATGGGTTCACTCACCACCATGTTTCCATGTTGGTCAACCATGTGAGCGGTGATCTCCAAGGTTTCATCAGCCGTGATTGTGGCCGTTAGCGGCGTTACAACAAGCTCGGTGGGCGCGCCGGCTGTGACCGTGATGTTTTGATGACCACACACCAATCCGAAACATGAGGTGATGGTCACGTTGCCAGCCGTGCTCGGAGTGAACAAACCGTTGCTACCAATGCTTCCCGAGGAAGCCGACCAAGTCACCGGCGTTGTTTGAACCATCGATTGATGGTCGTAGGCCACGGAATTGAAATTGACAGCGGTGTCAGCGTCCGTGGTCAGTGTACCGGTCGGACTGATCGCTACACTGGTGATGTTCGTGGTGTTAAACAACACCAGCGGGCGGTTCGTGGTGGCGGTTCCGGAATAGAACGAAGCATGGGCGTAACCGCTGTTCGGTGTAGCGATGATGGTCCATGCTTGTTGGTTGGTGATGGTCATGCCGAGCGTGCTGACATCAAACCAAATCCAACCCTGTGTGTCGACGTTGACCACGGTGGTCGAAACGGCATCGCCGTAATCCACGCCGGGTTGCATACCAGGGGCACCCCACGTCCCGCCAGCGGTTGTTCCGTTCCATGTTGCCGAGGCTTGACCCCAGTTGGCATTCATGATTGGATGGACGCTGAAGGACACTGAGGTGGCGCCTTGAACCGATTCCCAAGATTCAACGTAGAGACCCAAGGATGCTGAGTGAACGTTCTGGTACTGTGGGAACGGAATTTGACCAGCGTTCAAGGCGATGTTGATGCGACACTCATCGCCCCAAAGCGTTCCGCAATAGGTGCCTGCGCTGATGATGGATTCACCGGCAAAATTGGTGTTTGCATATTCACTGTACAAGGCTGTGTCTTGAACGTTGGTGTGTCCAAAGGCTGCGACTTCATTTCCGGTTTGGAATTTGTAGGTATAGGTGTAGTCGTTGTTGTATTGCTGGTCGGGCTCACCGATGGCGAAACTCCAGCGAGACGAGGAGGGACCAGGAATGGATTGATTCACACCTTGGACCCACCACGAGAAGAGTTGCCCTTCGGAGAGGTTGTTGGCAAATCGGAACGTGGTGTTGGTGATTTCAGAGTCTTCCCACGAACGGAACTTGTAGACTCCCGTTTCGTTGGCGATGGTCACGATGTATCCGGTCGCACCACTGACGGGCGTCCAAGTGAGTGCTGGTTGCGTTGAAGCCGTGAGCATACCGTTAGTCTCGGAATAAAGCACCTCGCCATCCGCTGGGCTGGTGAGGGTCGGCTGAGCAGGCGGAGTGATGCCGTTCACGTTGTCAACATAGTCCAAAACCAGGTGCGGCCGATAGGCTGGGTTTGAGTATTCCGAGGAATAGAAACTGTGGGATGAACCAGTGGAACCAACCATGGCCAGCATGAAGGTCATCGTCGTGTTCCCGTTCGCAATGTTGGATTGAGCGAGGCTGGTGAGGTCCCATTCCATCCAGCCGAATGGATTGGTCAAGGTGAGGGTTGACCGAGTGATTTCGGACGTTGAGCACGAGGGCGCCGTAGCCCAGACTACACTGGATTCGGTGAAGCCGCCGCAGGCAAAGGCAGCAACGGTGGTCGAAGACGTTCCCGACACACCGGGCTGATACAAACGGAGCATCATTTGAGTTGGCGTCATGGCTGAAGGCCAGGGAATGTTGGTCAAATCAAATTCCATGAGAACACGGCTTTGACCGGTTCCGAGACTGTTGAGACCGAGCACCATCGTGTTTGAGTTGCCACGGTTGACGGTGGCGTTGGAATCGATTTCAACATCGAGAACGGTCGGCAACAAGCCCGTGGTCTCAAAGATGGAACCGCGGGAAAGGTTCAGCGTGTTGTTTCCAATTCCGTCATCGCTCCCTTGGTCGGTGGGCACGCGGAGTTTGTGCGTGGTCGACCACTCACCGATTCGGTCACCCTGATCGGCACGGACCCGCCAATATTGCCACACGTCGCCCTTGTAGAGCTCAGCGTCGTTGTAGGTGTTGTTGGCCATGTCAATGGTGTCGTTTCCAAACAACCCATCGGCGACCTCACCAGAGGTCCAGCACACTGTACTCGCACCCAAGAACCAAGGGTCATCACTGCCACAGGCCGCGATTTGAGTGTGGTTTGAATAGGTGAGATTCCAAGTATAATTGGTGCTGTTCATTCCTGACGGTCGTGCTTTGGTCAAGTCCCAAAGGGTCGCTCCATCTGCGGGAAGAAGGCCAGTTGGTTGGCTCGGCGTCCATGCATCGATGGTCCTGTAGGTCAAATTGAGCCGCGGGCGGAGGTCAATGGAGGTTGCATCGCTGGAAGCAAATGAGACACGTCCTGCCACACCGTTGTTCCATTCCACAGGGAACAGAACGACATCAAGTTCAGCGGAGTTGCTGGCAAGAGCGTGTTGAACAAGCCCTGTCACATTGAACGCTACCGTTCCAGTGCTGTTGACCCATTGGGCAGGGTTGAAAGGCACGTCATAATCGTCGCCTGAATAACCACCGCTTGCAGCCCATGTTGAGTTGTTTCCAGCAGGATAAGCGAACACTGAGGATTCACTCCAAGCCGAGGTGGTTTCCCCAACAGCAATGAGTGTGGATTGGTAAGTATTGTAGGCGCTTAGTTCATGGATTAAGTTATTCCTTCGTTTCTTATTTGAAATTTGGATGGCACTCAAATTCTTTTACAAAAAAAACTGGTAGCGTAGGTTTAGGTTGTTGGTTGATTCCTATGGTCAC
>Ga0181422_1000142_pt1 | contig 22296 bp, 26 predicted proteins | sample 45SPOviralmetaG_FD_130147 | JGI IMG/M metagenome (GOLD analysis project Ga0181422, IMG submission 130147) | Marine viral communities from the oligotrophic San Pedro Time Series (SPOT) site, San Pedro Channel, CA, USA - 45 SPOT_SRF_2013-07-18 | ecosystem: Environmental > Aquatic > Marine > Strait...
GGGGGTTTATTTTATTTCTTTTTTCTTTTCTTACCAGAGGCGGTCACTGACCACTTGACTCTCTTTGGTCCTGTTTTCTTTCTGGCTTCACTCTTTGATATTTTTCCTGCAACTGCTTTAGGTCTACACGCAGGGTAGCCTCTGCGTTTATCTTTCTTCCCTGACCTTCCACACTTTTTACCTGTCTTGACATCACGCCAATCCTCTTTGAACCATTTACCTAGACCTTCTTTAGCCATATTACTTCTTCTTCTTTACTCTGTTGTCCTTGCCTTTCCAACCACCACCTTTAGACTTGTACCACTTAGCAGCCCAAGCATTTGCGTATGCTGAAGGATAGACCTTGAACTTCTTCTTAGCTTCTGCCTTGGCTCTAGACCACAGAGCAGGTTTTGTAGGTGTAGGACTCGCCATATTAACCTACCTTACAGTTACAGTCAGGACCACAATTCTTATTTAAGATTGCACACCCTATTCTTTTTAAATATCTCCATAACCATTTTACTATCTTCATGTTGAAACTCCTATTTCTACACATGTTCCTTGTGAAAAGACACCTCTTGAAATAAACATATCTACCATATTACGCATCTCTATACGACATTCTTCTCTAGTTCTGTATAAGTTTTCATTGTTGACTGTCAGAGTACACGTTGCTGAATTGGTAGGTGACATACAGAACATTACTATAGCTAACCACATCAGAAGTTAAACTTAGCCCCTACAGTTACATCACCAAACTCTAGGTCTGCATCTGTTGAAACTTCAGTATATAGATTGATGTTTGTACTAGGTACTTCGTAGTCTGCAGTGAAATCTAGACCTTGAAAGATGTTTCCTTCTTCTAGCTCTAACATATCAATATCAGTAGCTACACTTAGACCAATACCCAATGCAGTTATTCCTGCAGATGGGGTCAGTTCCCATTCCCATTCTTCTACACCAGTAGTGTAGTTTAGGTCAGTCTCTGCACCTATCGACAACGTTTGCCCTACTACAGAAAAATCCATAGATGATACCTTAGTTGCTGCTATCGCAAGAAAGCCCATTACCGTTACTATACTAATAGTTATTGTCTTCATTGTATTTATCCTTTTACCATTTTACTTTAGCAGCCCAATACGCTGCACTCATCTTTCCCTTTTTAATATTCTTAGCATGTCGTGCACGAAAAGCCTTATTCCTAGCTGAACCTTTAGGGCTTCCTCTGACACCTTTCTGACCAAACCTGATAACAGTTTCTTTTCCATTGACACAAGCCTTTACTACATGAGATTTAGTAGGATGTTTGGGTGTAGCTCTAGGACTATTACACTTCATCTTTGACTTGTTAAGCCGTGCTGCCATTTTTCTTTCCCCTTAGTGTTGCTATAAGAGTAAGTAAACCACGTCCCATTTCCTGTGGACTAGGTGCTAACCAACCTAGTACTAGAAGTATCAATACCCAGGGTGGTATCTCATTTATATTTATGTTCTCCACACTATCAGTACTTACTTTATTCTTATCGTTACTTTGATTTAGGTTCCCTTCAAGAGTCTGTAAGCTAATCTCTTGATCTGTATTTGTAGAGTTACCTACTGTCTGTGAGTTTGTTTTACCTGCCTGTGTATTAGCATTGACACTAGGTCCACCTCCACCACCAAGTAGGTTCATAGGATTCAACATGCAACCTGCTAGTAGGCTACCTAGAATCAGACTTGCTATAAGATTCCTCATGGATTACCCTCGTTGGAGTTACTGTTGTCTTAGATTCTTTACCCATCCATATACCAAAGCACCCTGTCAGAGCACCCATACAGACTGACACCAGACCTGACTGTTGTATTGTCGGATCAGGCAAAGCCATATACCAATGAACAGCCTGATATGTTAGTATAGTTACAGCCAACATCATTAGCCTTGGTATAATTTTCCAATCATCAATTACTGTGTGTGCCATTATTCCTCGCATACTTTATAGCAATGTTTTTACTACGAGTAATTATTATAACATTACCGTTCTTATCATATACTACAAACTTATTATTTACTTCTATCAACCTCAAAGCAATGTACCGCTGATTTACTATTCGTTACCATCACCCTTGCTCTTACCATCTCTTCTTTACAGGCTTCTTCTGATCCGTATGTACCTACTTGGTAGTACTCGAACTCATTCGTTCCCACTATGAACTGCATCCACACTAGGAACCACATCACCATCTACCTTGTTGTTTGCCGATGAAGTAGAATACCAATAGTAGCAAGCCGCCCCCAAGGATAAACATAACACCACCGATACCGAAATTAATAATCGCATCTACTCTCTCCTGTTTCTTGTAAAGTTCTTCTTTTCTTTGTCTACGCATTTTAGCTTCAATCTGTAAGACCTCTTCCCACGCACTAGGTCCGTAGTTCCAAGATATATGATCTTTTATCTCAGCCCTCATTTGTTCCATCTTCTTCTTGTTAGCAAATATCTCTAGAGCAGTCTCTTCGTCACTACCTTTGAATGTCTGCTTCCACCAAGGAGGATTCTTTTCTCGTTCCTCTAAGTTAGTAAAGTCAGAGAAAGCTTTACCCCAATTGGCAAGCTGACCTGTCATTTCTTGCAAGTCTTTACCTGCACCAATAGCACCCTTCAATGCTTTGAAAGCACCTGATGCCATCATAACACAACTTACTGGGTCCATTACTTATCTCTTAGTGCTTGTTCTATACTATCTAGTTTATTAAAGATTGCCTTGACAGTTTCTTTTAGTTCTTTCATCTCTCTGTCGTAGGCTAACCTATTAGCTTCATACTGTGCTTGGAGTACTGCAATGTCTCTTTCGTTCTTACTTGACTTCATAAACAAAAACCAGACAATTCCTGCTAAAGGAGCGACTAACCACTGCATTATAAGTTCAAGCATCTCCATTACATCAACTCGAAATGTGGGGCATCGATGAAAGGTCTTCTGGATTGAGAACGTCTTAGGTCTACATAAGCCATCATAGCATCTTCTGATGTTCCTGGGTAGGTTCTTATGTCACCCTCACTCCACGCTGCTCCCCATTTTATACTACACCCTACTTCTTTAGCTGCTTCTTTGAAAGCATCACAGATGTCATCATACAAGTTTAGCTCCCACGACACGTCTGAACCTACATAAGCTACTACGTCTACAGCATGACTGAATCCAGTTTGTTGAAGTAAGTGTTTAGACCTCATGGTTTGTGATCTTCCTGCAGCTACATTAGCTTTTTGTTCATCCAAAGTTCTGACTCCTTGCGTCACTCCGAAGTCTACCTTAGAAAGTTGTATAGCTCTCTCAACTACTGCAGTCATATCTGGATGTACTCCTTCGAGTCTATCCAATGACCTTTGACTTAATCTAAATGTCATCCTATGCTCCTAGTTTACCTAATTGTAGTCTGACCTGTCGGCCTGTGTCTCTTTCTGTTCCCTCATAGTCTCTACTACCAAACAAGAATGCAAGATTCCTAACCATTTGATAGTCAGATGGACTGTTTTGTATTGTATCATTCAATGCTTCAAAGAAAGTTAGTCCTGACTTCTCGAACTCATCTGCAGAATATGATAGATACTTACCGTCTTTCTGTTTACCTTTACCGTAGAATGCCCAGTTGTTAAAGTCGTACTGATCTACTGCAACTAAGTTCCCATCTGCGTCTGCCTCTACCATGACCTCACCAAGAGTCATCTTAACTTCGTCTGCAGGTTTTAGATTCTTTAGTTTTTCTTTTAGTGTTTGAGCATCTTCGTTCTGACCACTAACAAATCTAGCAGAAAGTTCAGCACCAAACTTATTGTAGTCTTCGTAACCAAGTTTAATCCTCTGTCCAGGTTTTATACCTTTAGCTATTGCAGCTTGTTTAAGAATATCTACAGATTCAGGACTAAAGTTAGATTCATCGATGTCACCTTTTAGAAAACTAGGAACAAACACATCTGAAAGCATAGTTCTTACTGGCGTAGATGATGCAATCTGTACACCTTCTAGGGCTTTCTCACCTAGTTGCTGCATCTTATCAACACCTGAACTAACAGCACCGCCTACAGTTTCTACAACATCAGAGCCTATATCTAATATATTCTTAAACGTAGCTTTAGATGTTTCATCTGAAGGTAGTTCTATGGAAGTTATAGTTTTAAAACCCATATTATTCTACCTCATCGAACCTTGTTCCTATAAAAATAAACTCTCCTGATTGTAATCTTCCAGAATCTACAGCTGTTTGAGCTTCTTCCTCTGTTGAAAAGTATGGTATTTCAGATAAGTTAAGTGTTAGTCCTGTTTTATCTTTAACATCTTTAAGAAATTTCTCTATTTTACCTGGCTTGCTTTCTGTGTACCAAGGAGCTTGAGTTGCGTTTACAAGTTCAGGTCTAGCTTGTGGACGTAAGCTTTCAGTGATAGGTCCAGGTCTAGGTTCTGGTTTTACTTCACCCTTTTCGATTGCTTCTTCAGCCATAGCAGACACATCAGAGACACTCATCTCACCTTCTCTTAGCATCTCCTCGCTTATTATACCTGATGCGTAGTTTTCTCTTGCTTTCTGTAGTATCTGTTTAGTTTCTGCTACAGTATGTTTAGCTTTGTTTCCTTTTTTGTAGTAACTTTTACCTGTGTTTGGATCAGGTATAGATGCAAACTCTTTAGCGAACTCTAACATAGCAGAATTAATATCATCAGACTCGCCTTTTATATATGCAGCTAGTTTAGGACGTTTACTTCCTAGAATCAAAGCTAGACCCATACGGTCCTGAACATCTTCACTGAATACTGTGTTGTCATTGAACCCTGCATCTTTCATAGCCTTGTCTATTGTGTCAGGCGTAAGTTGATAAGCACCTACAGCAAACAATCTATTAACATTGTTAGGGTCTTTGATTTTCTGGTATCCTTTAATATCCCCTATTGTCATTTCAGTTAAAAGCTTACCACCTCTTGTAGTGCCATTTAGCTGAGTACCAATAATATCATCACCTACTGTGCCACGATTACTAGATGTGTAGTCTCCTTCACCACTCTTGATAAAGTCTAGTACGTCAGACTGTATTTGTTGTGGTGCTCCACCTACATCAACAGAGGGTTCATCTACCTCTTGTACTGTAGTTTTAGAAAGTATTGAGTTAGCAGCTTTTAGTACATCTCTGTGTTTATATGCTCTTTGAATGTCTTTAAAACTAGCTGAATAAGAATTACGAGGAAGAGCTAGTTTACCGTTAAGTAAGTTTCTAGAGGCGTTTTGAGGATCACCTTCTAAACTAACTCTTATGTATTCTTCATTTGTAGCATAGTAAGTCTGCGTAGCTTCATCCCACTCAAGATCAGGGTTACGATTAGTGTAACCTTTTGCTCCACTAGGTCCAGTTGATTCCATAGAAGTTACTTTAGCTTCAGAGAATCTAAGGTTATTGGTTACTGCACTGTTTACTAGTGTTCGTATCTGGTTTGCGGTTGCAGTATCGTAACTGTCTAAGAGGTTTAGTTTCTCAATAAGACCAGAATCTACTATAATCTCATTTAACTTAGAGCCTGTCTGTTGTAGATCAAGATTGTTTAAACTTTTTATTGTAGATGCTATACCTGCTACAAGTTGACGCCTACCTTTATCAGTAGCAATGTCAGAAACCTCTAAGCTTTTTATCATATTCAAACCTAGATTACGCTCTTTCATCATATCTTCAGGAGTTAGTCCTTTTGTACTAAAAACAATATCTAATTCTTCTTTAGTCATAATGGTGTTTGGACCTATAACATCTCCTTTACGAGCCTCTACTAAGGTATCAAAGATATTACCTAAACTTCCCTTACTTAACATAGCAGCCGTTAGAGTTCCGTCACTCATCTTATCAGTTAAAGCTTTATGTAGTTCAATACCTGCCTGACTAGTTAACAAGTTTGCATTTAACAAGTTAGCACCTGCCACTACATCTGCAATAGTTCCACCTGTCTGTGCTAAGTAAGATGATATACCTTTTACAATTTTATCTGGCTCTTTAGAATCTTTTACTTCACTTAAAAAATTACCTAAATTAGTAAAGTACTCATCATACTGCGCTCTCTCCTCTTCAGGAACAAAGTTAGGTATAGATAAATCTATTAATCTCTGAGCTTCAGATACTCGAACTTCTAGCTCTTCTATATCCATTGTGGTTATAGGAGCACCGCTGTCTTGTTTTATTTGTATAGAAGCCATGAGAGCTATATCTAAGTTCTTAACCTGATTACCAATCTTAGGTTGTACTTTAGTGTAGTACTCAGTAAGTGAATTATTCTTTACAGTAGTTGCCATCAAGGTTGTAGCAGCTGACTCTGCAGCGTGGTTCTGAGCATAAGCTAATCTCTGGTCTTCTGTATACTCTGGATGAATAACCTTAGATGCAGCGTATGCAGTAATAAACTGTGGGTCTTTCTGCATAGCTTCGAACTGAGTCTGTGCTGTAGTCTTTTGTATGTCTCCAAAGTCCATACCTGTCTTAGCTTTTAGTGTAGTGTTATACTTAGCTAGATCAGAATACCCTCCAGGAAGTGTGGACGCAGCTTTGTTTACAGCTGAACTATACGCACTACGTCTTTCTTCAAAAGACATTCCGTTCTGATCTGCCTTTGCATCAACATTGTCTATATCACTTAACAACCTAGACACTGCACCTTTTTCTCTAGCCGTGTCGTACATATCGTAGGCTTGACCTACCATTTGTATACCTGCATTAAAAGCTTGAGTCTGTGACCTTTCAAAAGAAGCTTGTCCTTGAACAGCCCTAGCCTGTGCTCCTAAAGACATTGCTTGAAAGTCAGACTTCATCTTCTCAGTGTTATCTACTACACCCTCTTGTGGTTTTTCAAAGCCTATGTTAAAAGAAGACTTAGGTGCGAATATATCTTGTGCCATACTAGTTCCCTAATGTTGAAGCTAGACGTTCAGCCATCTTAGCTCTATCGTATTTACTTAGTTTTAGAATCAACTGTGGTAATTCATCATCAATCGGTTTTACTAACGATCTATACATAGATTGTTGAAGAGCGTAAGGAGCACCACTATTAGTTATACGTAGGTTTAACCCACGTAGTATTTCAAATCCTTCTTCGTACTGTTGAGGATCACCTGATCTGATCATAGTATGTGCTTTATCTGCTAACCTACTTATAGCTCTCCTCTCTTTACGTAACTTCCTATCATCATTGTAGATTATAGACTTAGTTGCGTAAAACTCTTGTACTTTTAAAGGACTAATTCCTACACCAACCATGATAGCTTCTGTTGTTGTCATCTCTCCTGGAACAGTAGCCCCTGTTTTACTACGATATTCTTTGTTATTAAAGATACCTACTGCTTTGGCTATGTTATCTAAAGTTGTAATGTTACGAAAAGTCTTCATAGTAGACTCATTTACAAGTGTTGCATTACCATCAGCAAGATTGTTTGCGGTATCTATAATACTCATTACAATGTCAGAACCAATCTGAGCAGAAGGGCCACCTAATACCTCTAGAAATCTACCTTCATTTATCTTTCTTATAGTGTCTCTGATCTGCCCTGCAGGTGCAAAGCTTGTAGTAAGACCTGTACCTACACGTCCATTCTCATCAGTCATCATAACGTCTGTTACACCGTCAACAAGACCCCATTTTAAGAATGTGAAGAACTCGTTGTCTACAGACATACCTGTTTTTTCTGCAATGTAATCTGCAGCACTAGCAAATCCAAAACCTGCAGCACCGTACATAGGCACAAGAACAGCACCTAGTCTAGCACGTTCTGCTACAGTAAACTCTTTACCATTGAACAACATCTCCATTGATCTCATTGTGTGAGACAACCACTGCGTAGGTAAACGTAACACACCTTTTTGCCAAGAAGCATTTGAGATAGAGGACATATGAAAGTTAAGAGCACTATCACGAGCAGCTATTTGTCTACGAGCTTTTGCTGTAAGTATAGATTCTCCTGGATTCTTAGCCATGTACTCAAGAATAGCAGTATAAGTACCAGTTAACCTAGCGAGTCTATCGCCCTCACGAAAAGGAACTAATCCGTACTCCATTCCTTTAGAGGCTGCTTTCTTAGAGTTAGCCCAAGCGTTTGCTAACTTACTAGGTGTGTAGTCTTCTCCTGCAAAGCCAGAGATACCACGTCCATATCCAGTGTTAAGTTCAGCAATCTCAGTGTCTAAGTCCATACGTCCAGAGGATCGAACATATGTCATTACATCTCTAATCTGATCTTCGGTAAGATTGTACCTTTTAGCTAACGTAGTAATACTTCCATCTATCGCATTCGGAAAAGCGTACAAGTATCTCATGGTCAAAGCCATACCTGCACCTCTAGGTCCATGCGTAGGTGAGATCATCATAATAGATGTGGCGTGAAAGGCCTGAACAATAGTCTGTTTTACATTCAAGAAACCAAACTTAGTTTGAAACCCAATCTTCAACATTAAGTTAGTTGGATCACCAAAGTCAAGTTCTTTACCTGTTCTTGCGTACACAAAGTTAGCTGCAGATTCACCTAAACTACGCATTGCTATTTCATCAGCACGTTTAACATTCATACGTCTACGGTCAATGTTCCATATCTCTTTCATTCGAGTAACTTCTTTACCCGAACCTGTAAACTGAGCACCCATAAATAGATTGTAGTAATCATCTTCAGGAATGTTTGCAGGTAAACGTATGCCTGATACTCCTTTAGCTTTCTTTACCCAACTTACCATAGCATTCAAAGTATAGGCTCTGTAACTAAAGTCATTAGCTGCGCTATTAATACCTGCTACAATATTAGCAGTAGGATCGTGGTTTGTAGTTTTACCACCACCGTAATGGGGTAGAACATTATCTCCTCTTCGCATGTCATTCTCAATGAAGTCTCCGAAAGACATACCATTAAAAGCATCATCATCACCATCTAAAGATTGTATAGCTACGTTACGTTCTTTAGGTTGCAGTGTACCTGTTGTATTTAAATCCCATCCGTTTTCTTTAGCGAACTTTTCTAAATCATCAAACGTTTCAATGTCAGGATTCCAAGTGTTGTTCTGCTTTACTATATCGTCTATGTTAGTTTTACCTCTGTTAGCGATTATAGTATTTATTTCACGTACAGCTGTTACAGCATCTTCTTCAGTAAAAGTAGATAACCAAGTTTTTACTCTACCTCTGTTGTAGTCTCCTGCTACTATAAACCATTTAGAAAATGGATTAGTTCTAGGACCACCTGCGTTGTAACCCATAACATCTGAAGGGTCTAGTGAGTCAACAGACTTAGGACGTACAATATATTCGTAACCTTCGTACTCTTTATCTAGTCTCCATACCTGTGCTTTAGGTTCTAAAAACTCTTTGTATGTTGTCTGGTTATCTACAATGTCTAGTATTCTTGCATTCTCTGGAACAGACGCATTAGTTGAAAGAGCTTTAGCAGGTACTTTAAAACCATTAGGCATCTTAATTGCTTGATAGCCTTTTTGCACGTACCTCTGCATAACGTTACTTGATTGTAGTAAGTAGGAAGCATCACTGATTTCAACTAAAGACTCGTAAGCCTTTCGTACTTGAGGTGTTGCTTGTTTACCTGTAAACTCAAGGTACTTATTAGCAAACTCTTCTGTATTGTACCATCCACGTCTAGCTGATTCTAGAGGATCATCTCGTAGAGTACGAGTAATAAAAGCTAGAGCAGCACGATCAGAGTTATTCAAAGCTTCTATTGGTCTTGCTGCATCTTTAACAAGCTTACCTATAGCAGCCGCAGCACCTTCCCCTAGCAATGCTAGTTGCTTTGTGTTTTCTAAACCACGAGTAGAAGCAGAACCAAACACACGAGCTATCGGTGTGGTTACAGGTGCAATCCAATCGTTAATCATAGTGCGTATAGCATTACGCTCTAGGTTCATAGCACCTTCAAAGACGTCATCTATTCCTGGAATCTCTTTTGCTAGGTTTAGATTCTCACGTTTCTGTATTACGTAACCTGTAATATCATCCCCATCTTTTATAGGAATCAACTCACCTTGAGCACGTTCAGCTGCTTGCTTTGCACCTTGGGATGGTTTACCTGTTGAAGTTGCTTTGAATGCTTGACCATCTGTCTTACGTCCAAACAAAGCAGTTACTGTGTAGTTACCTAGACTACCATCAGTATAGAACACTCCTTGATCTGTTCCGTGTACTCCTCTGTATATAGGATTGCCAAATGTTTTCTTCATTTTAGCACCTGCCTCTGCAGCAAGTCTGGCTACATCAGCTTCAGGTAGAACACGTCCTATCGCATTGTTGTTATAGTAAAACTTTATATTCTGAACAAGTTTGTTTTCTAAAAGCCTACTAGCCACAGAACCTTCAGAAGGCAACACCTCATCAAAGTGTGGATTTAATGACGCAGGTCCAACATCTGAAGTTACTTCAGGATCAAGTCTGTTGTTTAATACATCTTCAGCAACATTAGCTGCATTCTCTGGACCTTCGTTAGTTGCAACACGGCCTACTAATGTTTTATTCTTTGCAGTTTTAATAGTAAGTTTTACTGCGTTTTTACCTATAACTCCTAAACCTGCAGCATCTAGCACAGCGAAAGCTTTAGTTAAAGCCTTAGATGAGCCAGGTCTGAATCCATTGTTGTTTACTATTTCTTTTAACTGAGACAATCTCCAAGAGCTATCATCTCGTGGACCTTTGCTCATGTAGTCTTCAGAGAAAGTGTTAAACCACTCATCAAACTCTTTAGGAGTCTTTGTAATCTTAGCACTAAGAACTTCTTCTCCTAGTTTTTCTAACTCATCTTCAGTTAATAAAGTTTTAGGAGAGGTTACAAACTCATGTAAAGCCATAGACCCGAAGTCAAAGATAGCATCTAATGCACCAGTTTCTTCTTGAGACTCGTACTTCTCTATTACGTTTTGTGCAATACGATTATTAGATGCAATACGTACATCTGTTAGATTAATATCTGGGTCTTTTAAAGCTAAAGCTTGCTCGTAAAAGAAACTAGGATTCTCTAGAAAGTCTACTTCTTTCTGAGTGTACTGATCTATATTCTCTGCGAACCTCTGAGGATCAACGTCAAGATAATCTAGACGCTGTTGAGCATATGTTTCTAGTGGACGATTCTGATCTATGAAATCTTGTTTAGCAATTTTAGTATCGTTATGAGGAGTACCTGTAGTAACAGTAATCTCATCAAGTTCAGAGTCAGTCTTAACAGCTGTATCTATCTGTTCTTCTGTTTCAAACTCATCAAGGAACTTACTCCCATCGTAGTCTATAAACGTACTATTAAGGTTTTCCATTTAAAGGTATCCTATTAAATAAACGAAGATGCAGTTCTAAAACCAGTTGAAGCAATACTAAACATGTTCATAGCTTGAGACTGATACAAACCTGCTTGAGCTAGAGATAGTTGCTGTTGGCCTTGAAGAACATTAGCTTTTCCATACAGAGCATTAATCTGTCCTTGAATGTCGGCTGACTCTTGACTTTTCTGTGTAATTCGTTGAGACAAACCAGACTGTTGTGTTGAGTATCCTAGTGCAGCTGATAGTTCTGAACCAATAGATGCAGCACCACCAGACACAGCTGAACCTTGAGCACCCATAGCTTGTGCCACGTTTCGTTGTCGTGCTCTTACTATCTGAGCTTCTCGTATAGCTGATCTTCGTTGTCTTCGTACAGCAAGTTTATCTTGTTCAGACCTTGTCTGTATTATTTCTTTTTGTATACCTACTTGAGCAGTTCCAAGGGTAGTCACCTCTTCTGTTATTTCTGATATTTGTTCACCTGTTGTTGTAGCCGTGTTTATAGCAGTTTGAGCTTGTTCAAACTTCTTGTCTACTTTACTTCCAATTACACCACCTGCTACTGCTCCAACAACACCTCCAATTACTGCAGCTGTTGAAAGAGTTCCTATTGCGGTTGCGGTTCCTACACCTAAAGCAGTACCTATAGCACCTCCGATAGCAGCACCTCCAATAGCACCTGCTATAGCACCAATCGCAGTAAATACAGCCATATTATAATTCCTTTATATATGCAGTTTCTATTGGCTTAAAACCTTTACGTTTAAATAGAATACCTGCTTTACCGTCTAATACCACATCAAGAGCAGAAAGTCTTGCGTAGTTACATCCTTTTGTTTTAGACCACTCGACGTATTCATCAATGAGTTTAGGAGCAGTCTTACCATTTCTGTGTGATGGTTCTAACCATAGCATTAGTTCTTGAGAAACTACAAGATCATTGATAGGTAGTTCAGTGATAACACCTGCTATAGTTCCTACTATCTCGTTATTGAAGCAAACAACTTTAACTATACCTGCTTCGTTATCTATTAATTGTTGTAATGTCGCAGCTACTTTGTTTGGGTTTATTGTATTTAGAGCAGGATGGTTAGTTTCCTTAGAGAATAGTTTGGCTGCAATCGTAATATCTAAGATGTCGCTATGGTTAGCGTCACGTATTGTATAAGACATTTAGTCTCCTGTTAATGTGTGTTGTTACGTCCACCTAAAACGGAGTAACCTAAAAGTATAAAGTCTTTACCTTGTTCGCTTTCGAACTTTATACGCATTGACCTTCCTCTACCCCTTAACTTCATTCTTGTTGTAATGACAGACTCAGGGTAGTCGAAGTTTAATAAGTTAGTAGAATCAACTACTGGCATTGACTTCAATCTGTATGCTTGTTGTGCAGTACTAGATGAGTTAGTTTTAAAATCCCAGAAAGAAGACACTAGCATTGAAGAAGGATTGTTTGGAGCGTATCCAGTTGTTTCGTTACCCTCCCATGCTGACTCTGTTAGTCTCATGTATGTTGTAATGTAAGGTGCATTCTTTCTTAGAAGTAAGTCACCCATAAAGTCGTAACCTGCTTCAGCAAAAGAACTGTAGTTTGTAGTTCCCCAATCTAAGAAGTTATCTTCAGTGAAGGAACCCATAGTCATTTTGTTTGTATCACCATCTCGTATAATCAAGATGATTGCAGGTGATCCTGTAGCTACTGCAGCTGTCTGAATAGATACAACATCATCTCCTGCAGAGGTTATAACATCATCTCCGTTTGTCGTAGTAACATCGAAAGTAGAAGCAGCTGCTCCAAATCCTGTAAAGAACTCAATGCCTATTATTGAGTCTGTAGTTGTTCCTTCGTCTTCTACATACCAAGGATAGAAAGCTTTAAGTGGTACATCTAAAACAAGAATGTTATTTACTTTAGATTCTACAGTCTCACCCTGTTTAGGCCATGCCCAGTAAGCACGTTTGTTTATAGGATCGAAGGTAGATATTAGTTTAGTCTTAGCTGCAGTAGGAACTTCATCCCAGTATCTTTGTATTGTAGAGATAGTAAGATTGTTTTCTACTGGTCTACCACTTGTAGAATCAAACTGTAAAGTGTGTATACCGTTCTTACTCCACCAGATAGGAGAACCGTCAGCTACTACAAAACTACCTGCATCTACAATACCGACATCAGTAATCTTTTTAACTGCAAACCCTGTAGGGCTAAATACACCATCAATACCTTCAATACGCCACACACCATTCTCAGCAAAGATATACAAACTAGCATCGATAACGTAAAGTACTTTGATACCGACAGCACCAGATATTCTTATAGTTCCACCGTCTGTAGCTAGAAGATCACTTATCTGTTCTGATGTGGGATCGTTCTGTTGTAGACACTCACCTAATTGGTAGAAGTCATCTATTAACTGACTAAACAGTATTACATCTGAGTTCTTACTACTGTTCAAACCTGCATAGAAAGCACGTCCTGCGAAGTTAGCTACACTTTTAAATCTACTTGATTCTATTTCTGTAGTTAAACCAGATATACCTGAAGCAGTAGAACGATCTTTACTGAAGAAGTCTAGTATGTAGTGACCATTACCTGTAAGGCTGTTACCTGTGTAAACCTTTGCCCACTCAGCTGCGTCAAATGTACCACTCGCATTCTTACCTGCATACCAAGCATGTGTGAGTGGTGGGTGTTTACTAGAGTTAGCTGATTGATACGCACTTAAAGCAGTATCACCATTAGGTGCAACCCATCCTGCATTCTCTGTATCATATTTACGAGCGTCAGATGGACTTGTTTTAGATTCATCATATGTTGTAGTGTCACCTTGCCAATCAAAGTCACGAGTACGAAAGCTTATCTGGCTTACTGTGACAGCTTCTGTTACGTTATTGTACTCAACATAAATAGGATTGATAGCTTCAGATACTACAATCAATGCTCCTTTAAGTGAAGTAAAACTACACTTAGCATTGGCTGCCCCAACACCACCTGCTACTTCGTATGTAGCTAAGTTGACTGTGCCTGTTTCTATGTTAGCTGAGAAAGGTACATCAGACTTATTGAAGAAGTAAAGTGTAGCACCTTTCTGAAATACTAGAAACTCTTGACCTGATTCACCACCAACATTGAACCACGTTCCTGTTTTAGTAACTTCTGAATCAGCTACAGTAAAACTAGATAGTACGTTGTTAGTTTCTTTAGCTGCACCTTTACGTCTACGCCTTGAACCGTCACGTCTAAGATCACAGTTAAGCTCATCTACTGAAGCATCTGGTGGAAACGTAAGTTCACCTGCCTCAGTAATCAAACCTTTTACAAATGTATTAACTACCCTTTGTGTTAGACTCTGTGGCATTTCGTTTCTTACGCTCCTCGTAGTCCTTACCAAACGCTTCTCTTCGAACTGTTTTAGAAGGAGTAATTCCGTTTAGATATACTTGTATTGCTTTCTTTGCACTATCTAGTGATGTATACTTTCCACTTAAATCTCCTGGAACCTTGCCTTTTTCTACATGGACCTCAAAGAATATAAAACCATCTAGTGATTTTCTTACATGGATAGGAGTAGTTAGTTTTTCTGGACATGTGGCTTTTAATGTTTTACTATCATAATTTATATCGAAGTTAACGTCTACCATAGTATGGCCTTTTGTTTTCTTTCTTTACTCTATACATATCACTTTGCATGTAAGACTTTTGCCTACGTGCTGCTTGTTCTATCTTCTGATCTACACCACTCTTAAACAATGAGAAGCATGTAGACTTAGCTTCAGCTATTAAGTACGGAAATAATACTGCGTCTACGTCTGGTGTAAAGTTATCACTGATTGTAAATGTAGGAATCTTGTGACCTAGTGCTTGTGTCTTAGACTCTGCTAATACGTTGTCTACTGCACTATCATAAGAATCCATTATAATATGTAGATCATCAAAGGATGTATAGAAGTTTGGCATCTTGTCGTTACGAATTAAAATAGGTGTGCTTCCATTTACATCGTTGACAGTTATTATATCGTCACCTTCGTTATTTAATGTTAAGAAGGTTAAAGGTTCTATGTAGTCTATTTCTCTGAACTCAGTACCTGAAGTTGCTTTAACATTATATCTAATAACGTCAAGTCTTTTAGCACTATCAGGTACTTGAAAGTGTGTTGGCTTTGTAGAATCCGATAGACTTACAAGCCTCATTAATTCTTGGTGTTCTGGTATCATCCTTGTAGATACCATGTTAAGATAAACATCACGTACTACAGAAGCTATTTGTTCTGCTTCTATAGAATCACTAATGCTGTTTACATCTTCGGAGTCCATGTCCGATAAGATGTTCTGTACTATTTGTAGGAGTGTTCTTTTCATTATGATCCATCCACACAAACAACTATTACACAATCTTTATGTGAAGTTGCTCCACCGTTACAAGCTATTTTTATAAAACTACCTGCAGTTACTGTATTGTTAGATGATGGAGCTAAAGTGTCCACATCTCCTGCAGCTGATCCTGATTGAGTTACAGTTAAAACTCCCATCGAAGCACCTGCAGAATTAGTAACTGTAAACGTTGTATCTGATCCTGCTATTGCTCCACTTAAAACACTTTGTATCTTTGTCACAGTACCTGCATACGGCATAGGTACATATATATTACTTGCACCAGATATATCAGCAAAGTGAACAGTGAGCATCGACTGTCTTGAAGTCCATGTTCCTGATCCTGATCCGTTTGCTAAATAAACATCCCCTGAACTAGCTGCAGCTGCACCCTTTGGCTCGTGAAGATAGGGGTCTGAGAGTGCTGAATGGTTTACGTTTGCCATATTATAAATTCCTCAAGAGCATAAAAGAAGGTAGCCCCCGAAGGAGCTACCTATTAGTATTAAGTTTCGATGTAAGTAATAACCAACTTAGCAGCACCTGCAGTAAATGCAGCTGTTCCGTAGTTTGGTTTAATGTATGCATCTGCAGCACCAGTCATTACCGCACCACCTACTAAAGCACCGTCACATGCGACTGCCTTAGTTGTAGCGTTAATGGCTGAAAGTGCAATGGTTGCATCGATACCATCAGCATCAATAGCAGAACCTGCAGAGTTATACGCACCGATTCCCAAGGTTGCTGAACCACCTGAAGTAAACGCAGTAGTCACCATTAAGTGAGCACCTGTGATGTAAGAGTTAGCAGGAATGAATGGATCATTCGCTACTGGTGTTGCAGCTGAAGACCCTAGAGCCGTAGCATCTGCAATATCAATTACAATTGTTTTTACTTCTGAACTGGCGGTATTACCTGCATCAACTGCAGCACCTTGGTCAAGACCTGTGATGACACGTAGGCCATCTGTGTTATTGTAAGACATGTATCTTTCTCCCTATCTTAATTAGACGTTAGTTTTCGATACAACGCGAACCATGTTCTCTGGACGGTACAACTTGACACCGTAACGAGCAGTAGTTACAAACTCATCACGTTGGAAGTCTTTGTTGTAGTCGTAATCCACCTCTGGCATTTGCCGCCATGCACCCACTAATGGGGCAGCACTTTGGTCTGCAGAGAAGAACAAGTTAGCCTTACCATTAACAGATGAGAAGTCCACATTAGCATCTGCAGATGTAGGCAACGCACTGTCAGTAACGTCAGCTAGATAGTTCGAGCAGTACACGTCAAAACCGTACACGTTTGCAACAAATTGCATACCTGTCGCAATACCATCACGTACAATACCTTCGAAACGTGGGTTGTTTGACACGTTTGTTAGGTTTGTTAGAGTATTCAATGTGTACTCTACTGATGGATCAACGATAGCAACTAGGTTACGATCAGGTACATTTGCTTTCTTCAAAGCGTGTCGAGCACGAGCGAAGTCCTCAAGTGTAATAACCGCACCAGTTCCTCCTGCAGCGTATCTGTGCTCTACACCATCGATTGTCTCGTTGGAGTTTGCTGATACACCTGCTTCGGGAGCAGCCATAGTCGTTGTTTCGAAGTGTGCCATTACAGCACGTTCTTGTTCAGGAACAAAACGAGAAACCATTTCGTTCATATAGAACATGTCTTGTTTAGCTTTCTTAGTGATATAAGTAGCTGATGATAGATACTTGTCAACACTAAATGTGAATTGACCTGTATCCATTGGACGATACTGAACCGCTGTATCTTCAGCGTAGTTGTCCACTTGCGCTTGACCAATTGATGGTATCTTGAACGTATCGCCATCAGGAAAACCTTCTAGCATACGGACATACTTCTGTGCCATCATCTCGTCACGCAGAATCTCTTTTAGCTCACCAGACCATACCTCTGAGCGAGTTAAGAGAGACACGTTACCAGTTGTCATAGACATACTGAATCTCCTTTATTAAAGTTATGTTGATTAAACACCGAACCTATCACCTAGACGTTGACGATCTTCCATCATCTGTTGTTGTATCTTTGGTGTGTAGTATAGGCCACGGTTCTCACGTCGAAGAGTTTGATAATAATTAAAGTCACGCTCTCCTCCAGATTTAACTCCAACAGCCTCTGTGCGAACAGACCCCTGAGTAATGGGTTTAAATGTCTGTTGTTTTTCGCCAATCAAAGCAAAGAACGCTGAAGGTGATTCGGCTGCTAGTTCTTGCATACGTTCTACACTGATACCAAGTTCTTGTGACTTGTTAACCAGAATAGTACGGGCTTCCGTACCGTATGTTTCCTGCAGCTTTGCATCAACATTTGCAATATTCTGTTGGACAGTAGCTTGCGTTTCACGTTCTGTTAGAGTTTTTTCAACAAGGCTTTTTAGATCATCCTCACTCACTGCAAGGTTGGTGTTACCTTCAGTATTAGTGCCACCATTATTATTGTTATTGGACTCTAGAGGTTTTTCGTTGGTGGGAGCCGAAGCCTTCTTTCCCTCTAGTTGTTGCAACAACTGGGCTGCATAGTCTTGCTTACTGAGGTCTTCTCGCATTTGTGTGAGTTGAGTCTCAAGGTTCTTGATATGCTCATCAGCTTCAAGTTTACCTTTAGCAAGAACTTCAGGGTCTTTCCAGTTATCACCCCTTGTCTCTACGAGCTTTTGCAAATAAGAATCACTAGGTTGTTCCTCTTGTTGCGTCTGCTCTGGTGTAGTCTGAGCTTCCTGTGGTTGGGTTTCTTCAGACTTTGCTTCATCAAATATTGACATTATTGTAATTGATCCTTACGGTTGAGGTCTATTAGTTTTAGAATGTCGTATAGAGCAGCATTGTACTCATTAACGGCAATCTGTTTTTCAGCCCATCCTGGACTGTAGTCACGTACAGAATCTTTCTTATATAGAGTCTGTTCGATAACTTCCTGTAACTCATCGAATGCATTCTTGTAGTAAAATACTTCTTCGATGCGTTTATTCTTTTCCTCACCCTTTAGACCTTTAGTCCAAGCTGAGTGCATTTATTTCATTACCTTCTTTTTCTTAGGCATTGGTTTTTTAGGCATTGGCTTCTTAGGAGCCTTCTTCTTATATGGTTGACCTTTTCCTGGCATATTAAATCCCCATTTCTTGTGCTTCCATTAGTCTTTCTTCATTTGCAGCTTGTAGGTCTTGAACTTTAGATTGTGTTTCCATCTGCTCATTTATTGCAACATTATCTGCAAACAGGGTAGGTTCACCAAGTTCGTAGGCAATGATACGAGCAAGTTCTTTACCTGACAAGTGCGGTGCAACAGTTGGGTCTTGTGCTTTTACTGCAGCCATTTGAATTAGGTTTTGCAATCTTCGAGCACGTTCAGCAAAGTGCCTTGCCCCTACTGGTACAATCTTACCACTAGATGTAATGTCTTCACGGCTTATGTCCATAAACTTAGTAAAGCCTTGTTCTTCATCTAGTATACGAATAGTGTCAGACCTATTCATATAACGTCTAGCCATCTCAAGCATAGTATTCAATATAGGTTCTATAAAGGTACGCTCGAAGTGTGCAGCCTTGTGTTCGAAGATACGTGACGCTGAGTTCTGTAGTGTCTGTACTTCGAAAGCAGTCTTCTCTCCTGGAGTACGGATACCCATAGCTTGTCTAGGAGCACCTGCCATCTCTTCCATCTTGTTTTCTAAGACTTGAATCTGTAGATCAGCGTTTAGTGCAGTAGAATCAGGAGCCATGTATCCTACATCACCCTCTTCACCCATGTAGATTCTAGCTCCAGGCTCGAAGTCGAAGTCCTCTACATCACCTTTTATTTTTAGTATTGGGTAAGCAATCTGATCAAAGACATCTGCCTTGAGGTTCTCTAGGTGATCAATCCTGTACTGCATTCCTACAAGATTATCTAGTGGACCCATTGCGTATAAGTTATCTGGACGGTTACGCCACCCACTATGGAAGATAGGAGCCTTGCCCATCCATGATGGATTCTCTTGATTGTCTAAGACATGAGCACGATCTACAATAGTAATCACACGATCTGACATTAACTCACCAGACTCTTGATCGTAGATGTCACCGTAAAATGTCATAATCTCTACGTAGTCTGATTCGTAGTATTGCTCTATGCTTGTAAAACCATCAGCAATAAAACCTTCAGCTTTCTCGAAGTGACCATCTGTTCCTCTTACGTTCTTACGAGCAGACATCATCTTCTCGAAGACACCGTTAAGGTAATCATTGTTTGGGTCTGAGTCTATCATTCGTTTAATCTCACCCAAAGACTTAATACTTTTAATTATCTTTGGTGAATCTTCAAATGAAGCAGCTGTAGGATTAAAACAAATATCATAAGGAGATATTCTTTTTAACTTTGGTCCTACATAAGAAGGTATAAACTCTCCAGACTCTTTGGTTGTAAAACCTTCTTGCCACTCTACCATTCCAAAACAGTTACCATACAGAATCCAATCCTGTATAATATCAGAGACTGTTGTAACAAAGTTAGATTGACTTACCTTGTTATCCATGTAAGCCTGTATAACTTCACGTTTTTCTTTACGTGCTGAGTCACGAGTATCTGCTTCCCACTTCATCCACTTCTGTTGTGGAAACATAGTAGCAAAGTAGTTAGCGTGAAGGTTATCTGCAATCTGTGTTATCTTCGGTGTAGTCGTTGTGTTAGACCAAGGAAGGATTGCGTTAGCTGTTGTGGTTGTGTCAGTAGCGTAAAGGTAGTTACGTAACTCTTTAGTACCCTCAACCCAATGATGTCTTAACTGATGCCATAGTCTCCACTTATCTGCGATCTCTACGGCAAGGTTATCTGGATCGATAAGGTTTTCAATATCAATAGTTTTCATTACCTACTCCCTGCTCTGAAACGGCTATTCGCCCAGACTATATTACTATCTCGTTTCCTGTTAAGGTTACGTGTTGGACGTACAGCCATATCAACTGCAGATGCTAGAGCGTCAATTACGTCATCGTGTGGTGGGTTACGAGTAGACAATTCGTCTTCCAAGTGTTGTGTGTTACCACCACGATAATGCCACATTTGAAGATTATCGTATCTAGGTTCTAGAACCGAAGCAATACGCTCTTGTTTATTACCTTGTTGTTTGTTAGGTCTGAACTCATCAATACTTAAAGCTAGACCGTGTTGTTTAATTAATTCTTTTAGTTGTTTAACGATTGCCATCTGAGCTACAGTAACTTCTGCTCTTAGCTTTCTGAATGACCACTTGTTGTGTAACTCAAAGATGTGATCGAAGTACTCAGCTATACGATCAGTCTTGAACCTGTCAATGTCTAAGACGTATACGTTGTTGTCTGAGTCAACACCTATAAGGACAAGTGCCGTGTAGTCAGCCTTTGATCTTAAACTAAATGCGAAGTCAATAGCTCCGAATAGATTTAGTTTACTATCTTTGTAATGCCAGTGACCATTATCTAAGTGTAAGTGTTTCCTGTCGAAGTACTGTATCTTATCTCTAGTTACTGGTACGTTATCAGGATCACTTGGATCATTGTAGTACTGTGCTTTAAACTGTCCTTTGTCTAAGTACTTACCACGTTTCTTAGCAAGAGCAGCAATATCGAATCCAAACCACTTACCGTCTTTACGTTGTTGTTTAGGCCACAAGAATTGTCCAGTACCGTCACCTTGATCTTCTACAGGTTTCTCTAAGATTTCGTATATGTTATCTTCACCTATCTGTTCTCCTTGATCATCATAGAGAACTTCTTTCATTTCCATCAAGTCGTTGTACAAGTCTTTACTGTGGTATCTCGTACCTACAACCCACTCCCTAGCATCAACACCTTCGATAGATGATAGTAGTGAGTACTGACTTGCAACCTTTGATCTACCTTCAGATGTCAAAGCATTCTCAGCAACTACAACATCATCTAGTACAGCTATGTCACAGTGTAGTCCTGTTAGTGATGTAGTGAGTCCACCTGTGAATATACTTGGATCACGAACATTTTCTTTCTTACGTAGTGGGTGATCTAAACTAATCTCTGAGTTAGTCCACCTTGTACGTTTACCTTCTTCTTGGTGTATATGATTAGGCCAATAACGTCTGTAGACTTCTGAGGTAAGAATACCTTTAATGAAACTAAGTTGTTTCTCTGCGAGGTTAGCTGTAGCTGATATATACAACACACGTAGAGTTGGGTCTTTAGTTAGTTCCCACGCTACCCTGTAAGCTATTAGTCTTGACTTACCGTGATCTCGTGGAAACAAAAGTAACTGATAGTTTCTAGCGTCTTCTCTTGTCCACCACTCTATGACTTCTTTGTGACAGTCACCTAGTAATTGTTGAGGAGCTACTAGCTGTATGAAGAACTCTAGATCATTCTCAGCTGCTTGTCTGATCTGGTCTAGTGCTTGTTTAGCCATGTTAGTTCCTTACGGTGCTACAGGCCAGTCATCATCTGATAAGTTAGGCCATTCATCTAGATCAGAAATACCACGTAGCTCTTGTCTGTAGGTAGCCCATGCAGTCTTTACTTCGTTACTTAGTGGGCTGTCGTTTATCTGAGTCCAATCACTATCAACTAGAAGTTTATTGCGTGTAGTCCTGTGACCTTCTGCAGTCTTAGCGTCTAGTCCTGCTTGATAA
>Ga0181422_1000144_pt1 | contig 22261 bp, 14 predicted proteins | sample 45SPOviralmetaG_FD_130147 | JGI IMG/M metagenome (GOLD analysis project Ga0181422, IMG submission 130147) | Marine viral communities from the oligotrophic San Pedro Time Series (SPOT) site, San Pedro Channel, CA, USA - 45 SPOT_SRF_2013-07-18 | ecosystem: Environmental > Aquatic > Marine > Strait...
AGATTAATCTCGAGCGTCGGGCCGCGAGTCCCATCGTTCATCAAGTGAAATTCGTCGGCTACCACGCAACACACGTCGGCCACCAATTCAGAGCGATGACGCAGCAAGGAATCCAATTTTTCAGACGTGCAAACGAGAATGTTGCAATCGTCAATGTTCTTGGCTTCCGCCGTGGCGTCGCCAATTCCCAGACCGACGGTGAGCCCCATGGCTTCTCCAATTTCCCTCAAATCCTCGTACTTCTCCATAGCAAGGGCCTTCAACGGCACGATGTAGATGGCTTTCGAGCGGTCATGGCCCTCAGAAAGGCGCTTTACCATGCCCATGTAAGCGAGCAGCGATTTTCCCGAGGCAGTGGGGATGGCCACCAAGGCGTTCTCACCGGCGAGGATGGAGGGAATGGCAGCGGCTTGTGGAGGATGTAGCCGTTCAATACCCCAATTATTTTTGAGAAAAGCGGTGAAGATAGAAGGTAAATCAAGGGAAGAAACAACGCGATTCTCCTCCTCCATACCGGCAGATATTCGGCAGCGGTTCAAAAGGACAACGCCCTCAATTCATTGCCGACACTTACAAGTCCCACCTGTCCCTGGTCCAAGCATGACCGACGAAAGAGACGCAATGGTCGAAGAACGACTCTCCGTGTTTGAGGATGAACCAGATTTGAACGACTGGGTCGAAGTCATGTGCGGCGCTGCCATGGTTGTCCTGGGCGTCTTCCACCTTGTGGAGCCGGGGAACCTGGTCGACCCTGACATCATGCGTTGGTTTGCAGCAGCGGTCGTGGCCGCTGGTGCTGTTTGGGCTGGACATGGACTCAAAGACATGGCCGTCAAAGAAGTTCGACGCTCCATCGCTTTGCTCGACATGGTCAACAACGACCAGGGAGTCGACACGGGACTCATTCGAGACGTTCTGCTTAACCAAGAAGCCTACAAAGAATTCTTGGTTCATGCCTACGAATCGGCATGGGAAGATGGCGTCATCACCGAAGCGGAACTCGCTGAACTCAAATCCTTCCAAGAAGCCCTCGGGATCAGCGACCAAGAAGCCGCTGACCTCAACGTCAAAGCCGCCATTAAGTCGGCAGCAGCCGACGGCGAAATCACGAAGGATGAGGCCAAGTCCATCGAAGCCGCAGCAAAGGCCGCCAAGATGTCTGAAGCTGATACGGCCAAAGCAGTGAGTAAAGAATTGGACAAGAAGGATGGGAACTGATCAGTCCCAATGAACCGCTGACGCCGAAGTATAAGATTGAGCCATCTGCTCTGCCTTCCCCTTTCTTTGAACTTCCACATAGGTCGCAATCAATCCCAAACTTAAGCCTGCGAGCATCAAGGCACCTCCGTTAGGCACCAAACCGGTTGCACCTTCAACCCCCCAAGCAGCAGGAATGTCACGGCTGTCAAACCCAGGCGAGGGAAGGAAGGTCACGTCGAGCAGATCCAAATCGCAATCGCAAAGCGAAATCGAGATTCTTTTTGGGAAAAGAGTCGCTTGAATTCGCGTCCAGTCATCTAACTCAACCGAAGATGGCCGCGTGGCCCATGCGGGAGCGCCGATGGAACCACTCGCCGGGGCGGAAACCATCTCCACGTCGATGTGGAATACAGAAGAAGTTGGAGGTTCATCGACCACGAGCATCGCTTCTAACATCAATAAATCCAGCAACAATGAACGCCCAGCAAGCAGAATGAATCGAACGGTTTGTTCCTCCAACATGCCTTGTTGCGTCTGTTGAGTTTCACCTTCGAACACTTGCCCAAAAATGGCCTGATCCAGCCGAAGTGAATTCAATTGGGGTACGACGAGTTGCCAACGTCCATCGTCCATTGGGATGGCTTCTTGAATGTCCAGTTTCATCTTCAGCCGCTCTCCCTCCAACATTCCCCACGTCGCTCCAGAATGGGTGTAGACTGTTTGCTCCGGGACGCCCTCAGCAGAGATATCCCAGAGTTGCTGAAGACGCATTTCCAACAAGTCGTCAACTGTGATCTCTTCGGGGTGCTGAACCTCATCCACCATGGCCCATACCGGATGAGCGATTCCGCCCACAATCAGCATCAACACACCTGGAACGAACAAGCCAAAACGAACCCCGTAAGCAGTTGTTGGACGAAGAGCAACCGCCGAAAACAACACCAACATCATGAGCGAAACCAGCAGAAGACCAAAACCCTGATCGCTCAATGCAAGTGGATTTTCGGTATCGCCAACCAACGCCGCGCCCTGTGGGTAATAACTGGCTGAAGTGAAGTCGGTTGGGTCAGTTGGACCGATCCCCTCATACCCGAACAGGCCAGTCCATGTATAGGGCTGAATCTTCTCGGGCGAACCATGCATGCAAAGGGTGTAATCGCCCGTAGGAAGGGCACGCCAACGGTAAGTCATGCGCAAGGTTTCACCATCGTCCTCCACCACGACGTCGGGTGTTGGAGACAAACGTCCTGCTGACGTGATAAGGTCGGGGATGGGATGAGGTTGCTCAATCTCAATGGGGACGGGTTCCCATTCAACCAAAAGGCGGAGAACTTCGTGTGTCTCAACTTCAAACGCCCAGCAGTCATGGTCAGCGCCCACCAAAGCACCTCGATGAACGTCCTCGAATTCCGTCGCAACCGGCTGCGTGGTCGAAGAGGGTTCATCCAAATCAACAAGTTCGGCTTCGATGGACCAAGGTACATCCAAGCGGAGGAATGAGGGGCCTCTCATGTTCAATTCCCATGTACCCGGGCGGTCAAGGGTGACGGAAAAAATGAGACGGACAGGTTCATTCTCCCACAACACTCGGCCTTGCGAGAGGTCAATCGGTTCATCTTCGAGTCGGTAGGTCGAAGCGGCCACCTCCGGAAGTGTACTTGCATCAAAGGACCATTCATTGACGTTGTTGCCAATGATCAAACGCAAATCCATAGCCGGTCGAAACAGGCTGCCAGCCTCGGTTTGATGCTTGAAGTCAATCTCCAGTTCATCGACCACCTCGGGGAGAAGGGCGATATGGCTCTGGACAGGGTCCATCACAAATTCAAAGGTGACGACCTCGGGTTGGACCAGGTTGGCAAACGTCTGTTTGGAGATCAGCTCTTCACCAATGGGTGTTGGCGTCAGCACGCAGTCGTTGTCCGCACGGCATGAAAGGAAGAGATCACCTTCCTCTTCAGTCAACTCGGCTGAGGCTGACGTAAAGAGAGGGTGACTGCTAAGCGAGAAAAAGCAAATGACAAACAGCAAACACCGGAGATGGTGAACACTGCGATGCTTCATCACCTACACCAATCAGCCGGAGTATATCATTGAATGTCCTTCACGGGTACATCAACAAGCACGGCCTTGCAGGCCTTGCAGAGGTACCGCCCAGAGCCCCGTCGCTGCCGAGGATAGCGCTGTCCGCAAGTTGGACATACCCAGTGCCATTGAGCCCTTTCTGAACGACGTTCATGGGTAAACGCCTTCCCTTGTTGGGCTGCCGCTTTGTCTGGCCAAAGTTGCTCTAGATCCCGAAAAGTTGCATCGTGTGCACGGTGGCCCACCACATGAAGGAATTCATGGAAGAGCACGAACAAGGCATAGGGGCGCCATTGTCCGACCAACAAAGCGGGGTGAAGGTCGACCACTTCAAGGTCCAGCGACCCGTCGGTTTGCCGTTGCCAACGGGTCGCACCGTGCCGTTGAGTTGCATTGGAACGAAGGACACCGAGCTTCACATCCGAAAGAAGGGCTGCTTTGCTTTGCTCGATAATAAACAACGATTGCATGACCTCCAAAACATCCCGCCTCAACTCCTCGAGGAACCCTTGCTGAGCGAGATTGGCTTTGGGCATAAATCCAACCTCACGACCAGCGATGATAGGCTGGATGTCCTTCTTTGACAGCCACAAAAAGGCCGCTGCCCGTTGCACAAACCTTCCCTGCGGCCTCCATGGTCAACTCAACACGAACACGGTCATCAAGCACCTCGGTGGGTTTTGCGGTGACGGTTAATGTCTCGCCGAGTGGAGTGGGACGACGAAGTTGGACGTCGTACTTCGCCGTCACTGTGCACGGCGGTTCTGCCAATCCTTGCTCGTCCATCAAGGCGATGGCAGCGGCCCAATTCCCATGGCAATCAAGGAGCGTCCCAATGATGCCACCGTTGACCATGCCCGGAAAGGCTTGATGATGGTCTTCGGGATTAAATTCCATCTTCAATCCCCCTTCAATGCGGTGAGAGTCAATCCTCAAACCGTGGTTGTTGGCTGGACCGCAACCAAAACAAATCGAAGTGGGTGCATAGGTTTGCTGAACGCTGAGTTCCCCCATGGTGACAAACACAACCACCCGATTGATGGTTCTTACCTTGCGGGGAAAACGGAGCGTTCATGACCGGCCAACCTTTCCGAAAGCCATGGGGCGACGGAAAAAGAAAACCGTCCGGAAGGTTCGGGTTGCCCATGAGTTGCCCAAACGGCGCCGCATAGCCATAGATGAGGCCATGAAGGCTCACCGAACTGAGGACCGCCCAGAGTGGGACCGCACGTCGGATTGGGGCGATGTACGCTTTAATCGCAAACGAATCAAACCCGGCACCCTTCGCACCATTCATTTGCCTCTGTTGAACGTGAGCCTTGGAGATGCTTGGCCCGTACCAGTGACCATCATCCATGGCCGCCGACCAGGCCCGTGCATCACCATCATTGGTGGAATCCACGGCGACGAGTTAACGGGGCCTTCGGCTTGCACCCATTTACTCAGCAACGCCTTCACAGATGAAGGTAAGCCCCTCGATCCGAAAAGCCTCGCCGGAACACTGCGAATTGTCCCCGTCGTCAACCTTCCTGGCTACCGAATGAAGTCCCGATACTTTCCAGACGGGCGGGACCTCAATCGTCAATTTCCAGGTGACCCAGGCGGGTCAACAACGCGACGGGTCGCCCACCAAATCTGGACCCATTTGGTTGAGGACAGCGACGCCATCATCGACATCCACAGCGCTGCGAAGGGAAGGAAGAACATGCCTCAAGTCCGTTGCGACTTGACCCATACAAGTTCCTACTTACTTGCAAAATCATTCGGCATTGAGATCATTCTTGATTCCATCCCATCCAAAGGAACACTTCGTCGAACGGCCAATGCTGCCGACATCCCAGTTGTGACCTACGAGGGAGGAGCAGCTGACACTTTGGGCGACCAATCCGTAAAGGTGGCCGTTCATGGAGTGATGAACGCCTTGCGCTCCATGCGAATGGTACCTGGGAATCCTCAACGTCCAAAGTTCCGAATCATGGCGAGTGGTTCAACCTGGCTCCGAGCTGCTGAAGGAGGGCTGTTGGACATGTTTGTTCAGGCGGGCAGCGTCATGCGTGAAGGTGAAGTCGTCGCGACCATATCAGACCCTGCAACACCCGGCATGACCGTGGACATCGTAGCTCCAGAAGACGGGTTAATCATTGGCGCCGCCACCAACCCGTTCACCGCAGCAGGCATGCCCGTTGGCCACTTTCTCCCCATTTCGAAACACTTCTCCCTCCTAAGGGAGCAGATCGATGAACATGGACAGTTCATCGTCAACGGAAGCCAAGAAGAGCGAGTTTGGCGAGAGGAGCATGAAATCAGCGAGATCTCACTGGATGGAGAATGGAGTGGTGGAGAAGTTGATTCTGAGTGGGTTGGTTCCAAACCTACCGGTGATGAGAAAGAGTTTGAAGAGGAAGAAGCCGCTTGATCAAGAGGAACCAAAAGCAGCGACGGCTGCGTGAATCTCTTCATCAAGCATGTTTCTCTTTTGACTCTTAGCGACTTCAAAGAGATGGGCGACAAGGTTGTCTTCAGCCTCAATTCCTTGCTGTTCCAACCACCAAATGATGTTTGAGCGCCCAGACATATGACCGATTCGAATCACCTGCTTGAGACCAAAATCTCCTGCCGGCACACCGGAATAGACCCGGTCTGCAAGCCAATCATCGCCCTTCCGCATGGCTTTGATAACCGCCGATGCGTGCACGCCCGTTCCAGTTTCAAAAGCATCCTCGCCAAAGACCGGGTAATTCCGAGGCAATGGAACCTCAATGTACTGGTTGGCCTTTTGCATGTAGGCATCGAGCATCGTCAAATCGTTATCGATAACGCCCATGAGTTTGAGATTGACCAAGGTCTGGTCGAGCGGAGCGTTTCCAGCCCGCTCACCAACGCCGAGTGCCGTACCGTGAATGACATCAGCGCCAGCTTCAACCGCAGCAATGTTGTTGGCGACACCCAATCCACGGTCTTGGTGACCGTGCCAGTTCACCTCAATTTCTCGGCGTTGATAACCTGCATCCTTAATCACTTCCTCGTCGATGAAGGCGAGGAGTTTCTTGACGCCGTTGGGTGTAACGTGGCCGCATGTATCACAAATGCAGAGACGACGGACACCGAGTTCCATGGCTCGGTGATAGATCATCTTCACATCTTCTGGGTTTGAACGGGTCGTGTCTTCCGTGACAAACATCACTGGAACCTCGTTTTCAACCGCATAGGAGACTGCCTTTTCCATGGTTGAGACCAATTTCTCCATGGTCCAACCCTCCGTGTATTGGCGAATGGGGCTGGTGCCAAGGAAGGCTGAGGCTTGAATTTCCATTTCGTGCTTTGCCTGCATTTCAACCAGTGGCTCAATATCACCCATCAAGGTACGAACGGCCGCACCGGGGCGAATGGCGTAATCGTTCTCACGAATGTGAGTCAACATCGCATCGATATGATTTCGATGGAAAGGTCCAGCTCCTGGGAGACCCAAGTCAACTTTTTGCAAGCCCAGTTGTTCCATGTAGCCCAAGAGTTCGATCTTTTGCTCTATGGTTGGATTACGAGCGCTTGGACTCTGCAAGCCATCGCGTAGTGTTTCGTCATCAAACCAAACCCCGTGTGGATGGTTGGATGCGTTTCGCTTGACGTCATACTCAACCGTGTTCCAATCATAAATCAAAGAACGCTCGTCCATCAATCTCACCGCTGAGATGAAATCCCCCAGCAGGCCTGAGACGATGCCATCCTGTTTCAATGCGTCGCTTGAGCGACTTCAGTCCAAACGAGCAAAGGCGGAGTGAACGTTTGGCTCACTCTTCTTCGCCCAACGAGGATTCCTCTTCCTCGTCATCAACGTCCAAGAGGGAAGCAGACACCCGAGATGAGAAGATGATTTCGTCGGTGAAGCCACCCTTCTTCTTGTTCCGAAGTTCCATGACCCGAGTACCACGGGTTGATTTCCCACTTGTTTCCTTGGTTTGAGAAACCCTGATTCGAATCATCATGCCGGACTTTGTGAGCAAGAAGAGATGATCTTCAATGTCTGGGATGGTCCGGACACTGATGATGGAATCGTCATGTTCCTCATCGAGTTTCATCGTACGAACACCTTTGGCACCCGGCTTTGTTCGCCGATATCCATCGGTGGCCATCTTCGGAGAACCATCTTCCTCCAATTTCGGGTTACCCGCCGCATCCGTGTCTGGAATCTTTTGAGCGGTACCAAGGCGACTGCGTTTGGCCATTCCGTATTTGGAAATCGTCAAGATGTGTTCATCAGCGCTAAGCATGGCTACCATACCTGCAACGACGCCGCCACCAGAACCTTTGCGATCGCTGACTTTGATGCCGTAAACACCGCCCGAGACTCGTCCGGAGGCCCGAATATCACCGCAGCTGAACCTTGAGGCATAGCCAGTGGTTGAAATCATGACGATGTCGTGGTCGTTGGTCGCAGAACGAACATTGACCAGCGAATCTCCTTCTTTTTTGAAGCGAAGAGCATACTTGCCGTTTCGGTTAATGCGTACATATTCTGAGAGGGCGGTCTTCTTGATGAGCCCCAAACGTGTTGCAAACAAGAGGTAATGATCGCCCGGCTCCTCAAGCAACTCCCGCGACACGGGAAGGATGCTGACGATGTTCTCGTCCTCACGCAGACTTTCCAAGAGGTTGCGGATGTGTGAACCACGTGATTGTCGACTCCCGAGAGGGGTTTCCCATGCCTTGAGACCGTATACTCGACCTTGGTCGGTAAAAATCAGCAATCGGTCCTTGCTGAAACAAGCCGTGATGAGTTGAGGTGTGTCTTCCATTTTCGTAGTGACACCTTTGAGTCCTCGGCCTCCTCGGTTCTGTGTTCGGAAGGTTTCAACTGGCGTGTGTCGAATGTAGTTGTCCTCACTGAGGGTGATAACGATGGCTCGTTCCTCAATCAAGTCCTCTCTGTTCATGGACAACGGCATGTGGTCGATGAACGAGCGACGCTCGTCGCCATGTCGGTCCAACAATTCAGCAAGTTCTTCTTTCAGAATGGTCAATCGACGAGGTCGTGAACCAAGGATGTCTTCGAGGTCAGCGATGACGAGTTTCAATTCTTCGTGCTCGTCTTGTACTTTCGAAACGTCAAGTCGGCTCAATTGATACAAGCGTCGCTCTGCAATCGCTTTTGCCTGCGCCTCGCTGAAGTCAAACGGCGCAATGCCGGACATGATTTCATCACCTCGCAGCACGCGCTCGAACTGTTCTCGGCTTGCACTTGCCTTGCCAACGGCCACCACATCATCAATCCGATCTTGTGCTTTCACCAATCCTTCGAGGATGTGAGCGCGGGCTTGGGCCTTGTTCAGGTCAAAACCAGCGCGGCGTTCGATGACTGTTTCTCGATGATCGACGTAGGTGTGAATCATCGTTGACAAGTCCAACAGCACCGGACGGCCATCAAGGATACCCATCATGTTGGCAGAGTATGACTCTTGCAACCGACTGGATTTGAAAAGTTGGTTTAACACAGCGTGTGGGTCTGCATTATTTTTGACCTCAATGACCACACGGATACCCTCTTTCGAAGATTCATCTCGAATGTCCCGAATGCCGACCACGACTTCTTTGTTCACCAAATCTGCAATATGGACAAGCATGTCTGCCTTCTTGACTTGGTAGGGGATTTCGTGGACGATGATACGCTTTCCTTTGTCGTCATCAAAAACATCGCACTTGGAACGAACATGGAACCGACCTTTGCCGGTGGCGTACATGTCGATGATTCCATCGATACCGTGGATGGAAGCACCGGTTGGGAAATCGGGGCCTTTGACGTGTTGCATGTATTCTTCTATAGAGATATTCGGTTTCCCATTAACCCCGGTTTCCAAAATGGCATCCACGTGCAAATTCACAGCACCCGCCACTTCGGTTAGATTGTGCGGGGGTATCCGAGTAGCCATACCAACAGCAATTCCGTCGCTGCCGTTAAGCAGCAGGTTTGGAAGTCGTGCCGGAAGGACGGTCGGTTCGTTCTCTGAATCATCGAAATTCGGTTGGAAATCCACGGTGTCTTTGTTGATGTCTTCCAACATGTGCTTGGAGATTCGATCAAGTCGACTCTCAGTGTATCGCATGGCTGCTGGCGGATCACCGTCGATGGATCCGAAATTGCCTTGCCCATCCACGAGAGGATAACGAAGGGAGAATTCCTGAGCCATACGGACCATGGTATCGTAAATGGATTGATCACCGTGGGGGTGATACTTACCCATCACCTCACCAACGGAACGAGCGGATTTGCTGAATTTCTTCTCAGCGGTGTGCCCGCCCTCATACATACCGTAGAGCACACGGCGGTGAACAGGTTTGAGTCCATCACGTGCATCAGGGAGTGCTCGCCCGATGATCACGGACATGGCGTAGTTGATGTAGGAATTTTTCATTTCAGTGTTCAGAGAATGGTTCAGAATAATCTCGCCTGGCCCAGCTTCTCCGTCGTCGGTCGTGGTTGTTTCTTCATCAGATGTCAAGGTTGGTCACCTCCTTTGCATGGCGCTCAATAAACGCTCGACGGTCAGGCACATCCTCCCCCATCAGCGTTTCGAACATGCGATCAGTCTCCTCGGCTTCCTTGACCGTAACCTTGAGCATGGTCCGGGTTTCGGGGTTCATGGTAGTCTCCCAGAGTTGTTCAGGGTTCATTTCACCAAGACCCTTGTAGCGCTGAATACCAATCTTTGCAGCGGGGTTGTCGCCACGTAAATCATCGATGATGACGTCCCGCTCCTCGTCGCTGAAGGCATAACGGTTGATTTTCCCTTTGCTGAGTTGGTACAAGGGGGGTTGTGCGATGTACACGTGGCCTCCTTCGATGGCTGGGCGCATGAAACGCCACAAGAACGTGAGCATCAACGTACGAATGTGTGCGCCGTCGACGTCAGCGTCCGTCATGATAATGAGTTTGTTATATCGCAGTTTAGCCGTATCAAACGCACCCTCCTCGCCTTCATTGTTGCCAACGCCGGCGCCAAAGGCTCGAATCATGGTCTGAATCTCTTGGTTTTGGAACACCTTCACGACGTTGTGCTTTTGACGCTCCACGTTCAAGATTTTTCCTCGCAGAGGCAGAATAGCCTGAATTCGCCGGTCCCGGCCAGTCTTAGCTGAACCGCCTGCGGAATCACCTTCGACAAGGTAAATTTCGCATTCCTCGGGCTTCCGAGATTGGCAGTCCGCCAATTTACCCGGCAAACCTCCACCCTCCAAGACGCCTTTGCGGCGGGTCAAATCCCTGGCTTTTCGGGCGGCTTCTCTGGCTTTCGAAGCCAAAAGGGCCTTGTCGACAATCAATTTCCCGACGCTTGGGTTCTCTTCGAAGAATTCATTCAACTTCTCATACACGACGGTTTGAACAATACCTGCAACCTCGCTGCTCACGAGTTTATCCTTTGTTTGGGACGAGAAAGAAGGATCCGGATGTTTGACGCTGACAATGGCGGCCAAGCCTTCTCGGACGTCATCGCCTGACAACCCTTCGTTTTTCAGCAACTTTTTCTTCTTTGCATAGCCGTTGATGCAGCTGGTTAATGCCGTGCGGAGCCCGGACATGTGTGTGCCGCCATCTTTGTTGCGAATGATGTTGGTGTAGCATTGGATAGTTTCACTAAAGGCATCGGACCACTGCAGCGCAAGTTCGATGGAAACCGGGCCTTTTTCAATCTCTTTTTCTCCCGAGATGAGGATTGGGTCGGGGTGGAGCGTTTCACGTCGAGCATTGATTTGTTTGACGAATTCTGAAATTCCTCCGGCGTAGTGGTGTTCAACAGAATGAGATTCATCGGCGCGTTCATCGGTGATGATGATCTTAAGCCCTGCATTGAGGAAAGAGGTCTCTTTCAAGCGGCTATCGATTTGGTCAAAGTCGAATTCAAGGATGTTGGTGAAAATCGTTCTGTCAGGTTTGAACGAGATAATCGTCCCCGTGTCATCGCACGCCCCGATGCTTTCCAACTCCGAAACCCGCACTCCGGCTTCGAACCGTTGCTTGTAGACGGTCCCGTCGCGATGGATTTCAACTTCCATCCACTCCGATACAGCGTTGACGGCAGAAACACCAACACCGTGAAGCCCTCCGCTCACTTTGTAGGAGCTGTTGTCGAATTTACCTCCCGCGTGGAGTTTCGTCATGATGACCTCCGCAGCGGAAATCCCGAATTCTTCGTGCTTGTCAACCGGGATACCTCGCCCGTAGTCTCGAACCGAGAGCGAATGGTCAGCGTTCAAAACGACTTCAACGACATCGTTGAAACCAGCCAAGTGCTCATCGACCGAATTGTCAACGACTTCCCATATGCAATGGTGCAAGGCAGAACCATCGTGAGGGTCGCCAAGGTACATTCCTGGTCGTTTACGTACGGCTTCAAGTCCCTCGAGAACTTGAATGCTCCCGGCGTCATAATTTTCACTCATATCATCGCCTCAAAAAGTCAGTAAAATCGGGAGCGGCAGGCGAAATTGTCAATTATGATTCGCCTTCTTCCTCCTTCAAAATATACTGCCCGCCACGGGGTATAAACATACCCCCTTTACACCCTGCAAAACGATGCATTGCTCAACATTTTCACTGACCGAAACTCTCGGTCAGAGTCGTGGGTGCAACCCCGACCAACGTGAACGGGCTAAAGACGAGAAATTAGCCACAAATCCGGGTCACTGACCATGCGTGAGCGTTAAGAACAGAGCGCAGATGGGCGTTCCATGGCTGACCCAAAAGTGTGCGCATCTCTCGAAGGCACGACCGTGAAAGAAATGGCGGACGAAGCTGCTCGAGCAAACTTAGCGGGTGCCGATTATGTCGAGGTACGATTTGACCGCCTCTACCTAAAGCGACCGGAAGCTGAAGCCGTCGAGGACGAGAACGGCGAAGTCAAACACGTGATGCCCCCCGAAAACGAATGGCCCGTCAGAGACATGGAGACCATCGATGTAGACGCATCCATCCAACACTTGAAAGAAAGCATTCCTTTGCCCGTCATCTTCACCGTTCGCCCCGTTGACGAAGGCGGTCACTATCCTGGAGAAGAATCCCAGCGGATTGAGATTCTCGAGAAGGCCATCGCATCGGGCGTAAACTCCGTTGATCTTGAACTGTCCATTGATGAGTCGACCAGGACATCGCTCCTTGACCAAGCAGCCTCTGCCAAAGTGAGCGTCATCTCATCCATTCACGACACCTCCACAACCCCGAGTGCCAGCGAATTAGTGGGTCTGGTGAAGGAACATTGCAAGGATGGCGAGATATTCAAGTTCTGTGGGACCGTCAACGACCACCAAGATGCGCTACAAATTGTTGAAGCAAGCCATGAGTTGCAAAATTCACCGCTCGCCTTCTCCTTGATGGCGCTTGGAAACGGTGGCGACTGGGCTCGCCTTCACGCACCTGTTTTGGGGCAATCAATGGTTTACGCCACCCTGCGTTCCGAGTTCAAACTCTCGAACAAAGGCCTTGTGAACATTCGAGACCTCAAGAACGCTTGGACCTTGATGGAATACTGAAGACCAAGTCATTCCGCCTCGCTACGAGCGGCTTGTTGTTCGAGGACTGGAACCGAAGTAAATTCTTGAGCATCCATTTGGTCCAGCCCAGCCTCCATGTAGCGTTTGTTGAGAAGCACTGGAACAATCACCACGGCCGCCAGCAGCACGAAGAGCGCCAGCGGCACCGTCCAAGGAGGGAGAAGAGCTGTGCGCTCGGTAGGAATCACGGTGATATCGGCAACGAGAACGCTGTTTGAAGCCCCCTCGTCTCCATCGTTGGTGTTGTCCCATGCATCGATGACGAGGTAGAAATCCTGCCACTCAGCACCGCCAAACAGTGAATTGTAGACCTCTGGACCGTCCATTGTGATTGAAAAGGTGGCCTCTTGCCTGCTTTCATATTGGTGGACATCCCGATAGGTTTGCCAACCAAGGGGATTGAAACTCCGCCATTCGGGCGGGATATCACTCAAGAGGTCGGAATCGCCGCCTGCGATGTCCATGTCTTGCCACCACCAGCCGCCGTGCATCATCCGATACACCTCCTCGTAGGAATTGTATTGGGATGTGGTCATGAGGTAAACATCGGCATTGGCTGCCACGGTGGCGTTGTCAACCATCTCGTAGAGTGAGATGCAGAACGTGGTCCTGTGGGTGCTTGACAGGTTCAACCGGAGGACCCCAGCGCTATCATTACCAATTTCCATAACGGCGTATTGACCGCTGGTCAGGGGTTCCAAGGTCGGAAGTGGCCAGGTCGGATTGTACATCCAATTCTCCTCAGGATGGAGTTCTGGATTCCAATCACCAGAAATTTCTTCGGTCGAACGATCGTCTTCTTTTCCCGCTTCATCGTAATACGGCTCGTCTGAGAAGTACATTCCACCCCACGACGCATGCGGAACAAGGGCGAGACGCTGAGCACTTGTGTTCCAATCGGGCATGGCCACCTCGCCTTCGCATGCGGAAGCGGCCTGCGCTGGCTCAACCACGCTTCCCATAGGCGAGGACAGCGTTGCCAATATCAGGAAAAAAGCCACGAAGGTCGTCATTCGCATGGGCTCACTCAGCCAAAGACGGTCCCGCCCGGTTATAGGACATTCCTCATCGACGGCGCAACGGACGGACGTATCCGCTGTCGTCACTCCGGCGCTCATCCTTTGACAGAATCTTCGGAGCAGGAGGCGGCATGTGGTGGTCCATGCCCAAGAGGCCGCCTTGAGTTTCCACATGCTCAATGTCCGTGTATGTCTCGGCTGCCTCCTTGGCTTCTTCTTCGAGTGCAGAGGGTTCACGCATGACCAACCATCCTAGAACGAGGGCGACAACGATGAGCACCATGAAGGTGGCAAGTTCGGAGCCTGCGTCTGCAAGCCATGATTTCCACTCGTCTGCGCTGAAATCTGAAAGGGAAGGAGGGCCTTCAGGTTCAGGGACGACTTCGATGTCTTCCACCAACGTATCGCATTGCCCCATCCCATCGCAAATTTCCACGAGAACGCTATAGAAGCCTGTGCTGTCCCAGGTATTGATGGTTCGAACGGAAGAGCCTGCAATCGGCGTGAGCCAGTCATCGGCAGGATCGCCGTTCTCGTCGAGGTCCGTTTCAATGTCGAAGTCCCAGCGAACGGTAAATTGGGTCAGGATGCGTTCGTCCCGCTCTGTAATGGAGCCATCGTCAACGTCCAAATCCCTGTAAATTTCCATCTCAGAACCTGCTTCTGTGTCAAACACATCAGCGTCAAAGGAAATCGAGGAACCAACAAAGATGTTCTCTGGAATGAAAATCTCTCGGGCTTCCGGTGGGTAGTCTACGATGACGGTGTATGTTTGACGTGAGACATCACCTGTGCCAAATCCATCACGAACGGTCAAGGAAACCGTGTAGGTGCCTGGAAGAGTGTAGGCGTGCCATGGCGTTGCTTCGTGAATCAGTGGCGTAGCATCGCCAAAGTCCCAGGTGTATTGAACCAGGCCGTTCCAGTCAGGCGATTCTGATTCAAAGGGAATGTATTTTCCTTCAAACTGACGATCACCGTCTCGGGTGCCAGAGGAATCAAAGTAGAGCATCCGGTCAGGTGCCGTGACAACAGCGCCTTCCTCATTGAAGGTGTGCGACCAAGCATCGGGAACAGTGCCTTCCGGGAACGGTGTGGACGTCGTGATAATTTCATCTGCGATGTAGCCGTCTAGGATACGCACTTGAATGATTGGAAGGGGGTTGGAAATTCGTACGGTCATCGTGCGGGCAAAGCTCTGGGCCCCGTCCTTGTCGGTGACAACCAAAGAAACAGTATGAACTCCAGGCGTGGTGAAGGTGTAGGTCACTTGTGGCCGATCCCCGAAGGTTCCATCTGAGAATGTCCAATTCCAGACATCGATGTCCGTTGAATCGCCCACGGCACCGTCCGGATCCATGCTGTCCAATCCATCAAAGACGTAGGCTGTATCAACTTCGCCGTCTTCCTGGCGGAAATCAATTTCCCTTGAACCGGTGGCTGAAAGTGTACGGACATCAAAGGCTGCAACGGGGATCTGATTCAAAACCACGACGTTGAGAATGGCAGTAGCCTGGCTGCCGTCATCATCAGTGACGGTGAGGGATACCGTCTTGTTTCCTGGCACATCCCAAGCCACGATTGGGTTTTCAGCACTCCTTGAGATGGTCGTGAAATCATCGTTTCTCGTCGGCGTCCCCGTTCCAACTCGAACACCGTCAGGGAATGACCAAGCGTAGGTCAGAATTTCACCGTCATCGTCGACAAAGACATCGGGGAGAACCAAACTGGTGTAGGTCATCGTGGTCAACGTCTCTGCAAAGACTTGTACAGGTATGCGATTGTTGATGGAGACCGTGATGGTTTTCATACCGACATTGATGCCATCTGAAACCGTTAGCGTGAGGTTGAAGATTTCGCTCTCTCCATTGATCTCATCCCATTCATGTTGTTGAGCGTAGACACCAATTCCGCCGCTTTGAGTTCCATCGCCCCAGTTCCATTGGAAGTCCAAGTTATCAATTGGAACATTGTCAACGGTGCGTCCAGCGGAAAACAAGATGCGCTGCCCGGTGAGCAACGTAAGGTTGTCTTCAATCACGACGTTGTTCACGGTGATGATTGGAAGGGGTTCAGTGTCATCGCTGACGTTGATGGGGTGGATTTGTGTCTCCGACCAAGTACCGCCTTGGTCTTGAACACGAAGGGTTGCATTGTAGGCTCCAACAGAGGTGTAAGAACGCAGGGGAGACTTCAGATTGGAGGATTGGTTATCGCCAAACACCCATGCATACGCCGTGGGTGAGTCAAGATAAGGCAGGCTGTTGTTGGTGAGGGAAAGCCCCCATGCGTCGAACCCTGCGCCTTGGAATTGGATGTTCTCCCATGTTTGGACATCGGAAAGTGATACGCTACCGTTGGCCACAGGCTTCATGTTGCTCAGCATTTGAGGCGAGGTTTGGAGGGTGTCTACAACATCTCCCAACATGTCCTTCATCACCATATCAAAGGAGTACTGGTCGCCGAGAGGGGCGGTGAAGTAGACTTGATTGTCAACGGGAGCGCCACCTCCTGCAGCCACACGGTCGGTGATGGTGTCCACCAATTGTCCGCTGCTGTCCTTGACGGACACTTCGACATCAAGGTCTTCAAAGAACGCATTCGAAAGCACGCCGTAGTTGATTTGAACCGTGTCTTCCATACCGTCTCCATCTCGGTCCGAACGAACGGTGTTGTTCAGTGAAAGTGTAGCTGGCGAAGTGATGCGTGCGGCCTCGATGTCAACGGTTCCTTCGGGATAGGAAGGTCCACACGAAGTATAATCACAATCAGCCACGCTTGATGCGTACCACGTTATGACCCAAACTTCGTCGGTGAGGTTCCCAAAGCCGGGCACCAATCCGGTGGCGACATTGTTCACGAAGTCAAGGTCCGTAACGCTCCAAAGGCCGTCGGAAACGGCCTTAGTCACAATTACACCGTCAAACTGACTTTTGTCAGCGGTCAAGCGAAGCGTCAGCGGAGCCGGAGAGGCACCCCCAGGTGTGAATTGGAACGAGCGAATCCCCCAGCCTTCTAGGAGATTACCAGTCGAGGACCACGGCGTGGACCAATCGCTGTTGATCTCGGTGGGTTGAGCCCGGCAAAAGGCTCCACCTGAGCAAGCGACGTTGAGATCCAAATTCGGATAGCCGTAGATGCCTTGGTCGGAATCAAGGGTGGCTGCGATGCTGAAATTCGCAAATATTTCGCCCATCGTCCGCCCTAGAAGGCCGACTTGGCCGGCTTGGGGGGAAAGGGCGAGGTTCTCAACACCTCGTCCCCCAGTCGCAGAATCCTGCACAAGCTGACGGACAGCTGGTCCACCGCCGAGGTGCTCAGCCAGGTACATGGTGAACATGTATCCCGCCCCGTAATCAGCGATGCGTTGGTTCCACCAACGGACGGATTGTTCGGGGGCAGCAGTCCATGCGTTAACGTGGCCAGTCAAGGTCGAGTCGGCCCCGAAGCAGAGGTAAATGGCCACATCAGCATTGCCTTCGTCGATCCACAAATTTTCGTATGGGTCGAGGGCATTGTGAAGAAGGTGCTCAAGTTCGTGAGCGAGGATTGAACGGCCCCACGAGAGGGTAATGTCTGCGTAATCAACGAACACTGACTCGCGAGAGGACGAAAACGAGGGAGCGAAGTAGCCGCCCGTGTTGTAGGCGCCATCGATGTCGTACACCACGATTTGGACCTGACAGTTGTTGTCCACGTCGGGTGGTGCAAGGCCTCGGCCATCTTGGTAGTCCTTGCCGTAGTAGGTGGTCATGGTTGGATAGATGGTGGAATCCCATGTGCTGGCAAGGTTGTTGAGGACAGTAGAAGAGAGGGTGCGTCCACTTTGAACGATGAAGGCCACTGAGTTGGTGGTTTTAGCGACATAGGCGGAAATGGAACCACCAGAAATGGGTACGGTGAGCGTGTCTCCAACCGTGTGCGGCGTACATGCTCGAGCGCTCGAGCGGGCCATCGAGGGTTGAATGACCATCTCCTCTACGCCTGGCCGACCTTCGTCAATCCAGGCTTGGCGCATGAATTGTGTAGCTGAGACAACGGGCTCATCCTCGTGAATAAACAAATACTCACTTCCGCTACTGGGGTTGAAATCATCAAGGTCTCCGATGATGACACCTCCAGCGTTGTAGGCCGCAGAGGAAGGCGATTCATCCTGCCCATCTGCCGCAACGCTGAGCAGAAGCGGGGCAGTGCTGGAGAAGAGCATGAGCAAGACGAAGGCAAAGGCAGGAGTGGAGCGTCGTTCCGACATGTCAATCACCAAAGAGAATCGTCATACGGATTCCCAATTTACCGAGATGAAAGGAGGTATTTAAGAGTCCGTGGTGAAGGCATCGTCATGCATCATCCAAGGAACGCCCTGAAAGTCGGCCGGATGCCGACCTCTGTAGCCCTGTGCATGCTGGTTTCCCTGATGCTGCTTCCATTCACAGGAACCGCTGGTAAAGTCGCCTTTGAGGACGCCGAACCTTGCAACATCACCAGCCAATTACAGTTCGACGGCGAGTTGGCCAACGCTTCCGTCCAGTGGCAAGTGGAGCTTGGACCCCGGTTGCCCGGCTCAAACGTCTCAGCGACCTTTCGCGAGACCATCGCTTCCGACCTCGAAACGCTTGGCTACGAGGTCACGACTCAAACACACCAACGCTACAACATGACGCTCACCAACCTCTTTGCCCGTTGGAGTCCAAACGCCAGCACAAACGGACAATTGGTTTTGTCCGCTCACTACGACTCGAGAAACATCGCTGACCAAGACACCAATGAATCCAATCAAACGCTTCCGGTCCCCGGAGCAAACGATGCTGCCAGTGGCGTGGCGGTTCTCTTGGAATTGGCAAGGCACATTCCTCAAATGAACCTGGACCATGATGTTGTGTTGTTTTTCAACGACGCTGAAGACCAAGAACAACGCTACACGTTGGGTGCGGAGGCATGGGCTGAAAACCTGACCAGAGAGGAGATCAACTCAACGCATGCATTTGTCTTGTTGGACATGATTGGTGATGCTGATTTACAACTTCACGACATTGCGCCCGGCAACGAGACGCTCAAGATGCGTGTGAAAGAACTCGGCGGCCACCTCGGCATGGTGAACGGTACCACCGACTGTGGCGGTTTGCCCGGCAGCGACATTATCCAATACGACACCACTGTTCATGTTCTGGACGACCATGTCCACGCCCACGAACTCGGCATTCCTGCCATCGATTTGATGGATACCAGCTACGGCGAGCCAAAACCCTACACCTTTGGAAGCTATTGGCACACCATGGAAGACACACCTGACAAAGTTAGTGCAGCATCGCTCGCTCATGTCGGCCGCTTGGTTGAACTGGGCCTTCGGACCAATGCTTTTGTTTCTCTAGATTCATCGGAGAATCAAGACAAAGACGAGATGACCGACAACACCTCGGTTGAACCGTCCGATGAACAAGAAGATCAGGAAAGTCGAATGCTCTTCGTCATCGCAACCGTTGGGCTCGTCTCCACTGTGGGGCTATTGGTCCTTGTTGAACTCAAAGGGAAACGGTGAATGGAACACGCGGTAGGCCATCAAAGAGGTATTATCCGCGCACACCCTCGCCGATGATGGGGGGGCACGATGGTGGATGACCGTGAGCAACGCATGGAGGCCCTCCGTGCCCGCGTCAAGGCCAAGAAAGAAGCGGCCATCAGCGGTGGAATCATCGAAGAAGAATTGGTGGTCAGTGCGGCTGAAATCACCACGGAATTGAGCACTGAAGAACAAAGCGAAGCCGATGATTGGTACGCCCTATGGGACAAGGATGCGGACCGTTGGAGAAACCTTGCAGCGGCGTTTATTTTCATCGGGAGCATCCTCGGCATGCTGAGCGGTGCATTGATTCTTCAAGGAAACCCGACCGAATTGCTCAACACCTCATTTTTTGCTGAAAGTGAAGCCGTCGACATCTCGGGCACAGCCCTTGAAGACATCGAGGGGAATGGAGTCGAGGATGTCCTCGTCGAACTTCTTGATGCTACCTCTCGGGCCTTGTTGCAGAACACTACCACCGACAGTTTCGGCTATTTTGCCATGGAAAACGTGCAGCAAGATGTCCACATTATCGTCTTCTCAAAAGACGGATACACCACGGTCGAACGTACTTTTGTTCCCGACAATGTTGGACTTGACCCCGTGACGATGAAACCAGGGAACGGCACGAGGGAAGAAAGCGATGACCAATCGATCTCAGGCTGGACTCTTGACAACGCTGTCGGCCTTTCAACCGCCATTGGCCTGCTCACCATGATAACGGCGCTCCTCGGCATCCAATCCGCCGTTGAAATTCGAAGAGGGAAACACTACCGTCGAAGCCAGTACCTCGCAACAGGAGCCCTGTTCAGTCGCGGTTTAATCATCGTCGGACCAACGCTGATATTGTTTGGAATGATCGTTAATTTGTTCGCCAAAGAAGATTTTGAAGACGAACGTGAGGACTGAGCATGTACTTGATTTCGGTCGAGGGGGGAGACGGTTCCGGCAAAGGAGAAGCCGCACGTATTCTTGGCGAACTCCTCAGTGAATTCCCGTTCCCAGAAGTGGTAATGACGCATGAACCTCGTCGCCACAGTGAACTTGGAAAATTGGCTTTGCAATCGGTCAAACTCGGCAACAAAACCCCACTTGAGGAAGCCGGCCTTTTTGCTGCGGACCGTCTTGACCATTCTCACACCTTCATTCGCCCGCAATTGGCTGGTGGCTCTGTGGTGATTTCCGACCGGAACATTCACTCCTCACTGATTTACCAAGGCGTTGTGGGCGACCTCGGCCTCGAAAAAGTAGCGAGCATGAACGCTGCAGCAATGATCCCTGACCTCGTGTTTTGGATAGATTGCGACCCGGAGAAGGCCATGAAGCGTATCAAGTCGGGGACCCTCAGAATGACAAGTCAAAAGCAGGAGTATTTCGAAACCGAAGAGATTCAAACCACCATTCGACAAGGCTTTCACGAACTGTTTGGTGAAAGCGGCCAAATCCCCGCACCTTTCGACCAATGCTACGTGGTCGGCCCCATCATGAACGAGGGGGGCCTTGATGACCTCAAGACACAACTGCGCAAGGAATTACGTCGCTTTTTCAACAAAAAACCACTTCCACTGAACGTTGACCGAGATGAGGTTGACCGGACTTTGCTGAATGCCTTGGTTCACGACGTGAAGAAACAACGACGCCTACCTGGAGCACCGCAAGAACGCACCTCCATTCACATTGGTTGGCTGGGTGGGAAGTCTCCTGCTCATTGGATGCAAGAGGCCGAAGACAATTGGCCGTTGGAATCCGCACAAGAGAACGATGTGCCCGCCACGCCTTTGGCTCATTCTTGCTGGTCAATCTTGGGCACCCTTTCTTTGATGGTCGGTTCCAGTGAGGTGCCACGCCTGCATGCGGCATTGGGACCTGTTCGAATGGTGACCCAACGTCATACCCAACGCCTCATCAAATGGCTCTTGATTGAGCATTGGGTCCACAAACAACAGAACCACACACCGTTTAGCGATGCTCAACTCTTCAAATTACGAGACGAGAGACTTGGATTTGCTCGGCTCACGCTCGCCATGTGGCCGCTGCGAAGCGCTCTTGCCAGCTGGCGGAGGGCCAACTCCGGAAAGAATTGGAGTGAAGCGCTGGAGGATATCTTCGCCGTCGAAGAAGGAAAGAACCTCTCTGGCGTCTTGCAACGGGCGGTCCACGACATCAACCAGCGTCTTCAAATTTTGACCAGTGGTCATGAAGGCTGCCCGTTGCCGACAACGTCCGAAGAATTGGCCGTATGGTGGTCCATGCAACCTCCAGATCATTCAGATTCCTGAATTACTTTTTCAGCCAGCGTGAAGCGGGCTTCGCCGGGAAGAAGGACCTGCCCAGCGCCGACGAACGCTTCGGCTCGGGCTGAAAACATAGAAGAAAGAAGGATACCAAGGCCAAATCCGAACGGTATGCCTGTTAACACCCGTTTGAAATTGGTTGATTCGTAGGATGTGAGCAACTGCAGGAATCCATCAAAGATGAGTGGTAAACAAAGCAACATGCCACATCCAAGCCAAACAACCGTGCGGCGGTTCTTGGCATAGACGTCATGGAGCATCCTATCAGGAAGCAGCGACAAGCAGGTGTCCCTTACCGTCCATCGGTTCCAACCGCGGCGGGAGAACACAACGCCTCCGAGGAAGAGCCCGAAAAAGATGCCAATATCACGGGTACATACCGGAAGTTGGTTGTTATTTACTTCCCATGAACGCTCCGATTTTTGGTGGCAATTCACATCTCCAAAACCATAGATGATCGCCGCATAGAAATTCACTTCCGACCAAGCGAAGGCGGGACAACACTGCCCGTTTTCAACACTGGTCGAGGTGGGTTGATTCCCATGGGAACCAAAACCATCCTCGCT
>Ga0181422_1000145_pt1 | contig 22130 bp, 26 predicted proteins | sample 45SPOviralmetaG_FD_130147 | JGI IMG/M metagenome (GOLD analysis project Ga0181422, IMG submission 130147) | Marine viral communities from the oligotrophic San Pedro Time Series (SPOT) site, San Pedro Channel, CA, USA - 45 SPOT_SRF_2013-07-18 | ecosystem: Environmental > Aquatic > Marine > Strait...
AGAAGATTTAATCGAAAAAATTGCCAGTGGTAAATTTGATTTTACTAAACTTGTTTGCACACCTGCAATGATGGGAAAAATTGGTAAGCACGGCAAAGTATTAGGACCAAAAGGATTAATGCCAAACCCCAAATTAGGAACTGTAGCAACTGATATTACAAAAGCAGTTAAAGATATTAAAACAGGATTAGTTGAAATTCGTAACGACAAGGATGGGAATCTGGCATCTACTATTGGAAGAAAAAGTTTTTCTACTGAAAAATTATTAGAAAATTACAATCATTTTATAGAAAGTCTTAAAAAAGAAAAACCTGAAACTATTAAAGGAGAATTTATTAAAGCTACTTTTTTAACTTCTACAATGGGAATTTCATATAAAGTGGGAACTAAATAAAAGTTATGATGTCAAAGGAAGCAAAGAAAAATTACGTTGAGGAAATGAAAAAAAAATTTACCGATAATGAGTCAGTAATGATTGCTCAATATCAAGGATTAAACGTAAATGAGTTAGATGCTTTAAGAAAAGAATTACGTGATAAAGGAATTTTATTCAAAATTACAAAAAATAGAATTACTAAAATTGCAATAAAAGAAACACCAAAAAAAGATTTAGAAAAATATTTTACCGGACCAACTGCTGCTGCAATTTCATCAGACCCAATTTCTTCAGCTAAAATTTTAACTAAATTTTCAAAATCAAATAAAAAATTAAAAATTGTCGCTGGATTTATGGATGGCAAGGTTTTAGATGAAAAAGAGGTGTCAGTAATTGCCACACTTCCATCTTTGGAGGAAGCAAGAGCCAAAATAGTGGGAATTTTAGCTACACCTGCTCAAAAATTAGTAAGTATTTTGCTTGCACCTGGCTCAAAAATTGCTAATTTAGCGCGCGCAAAGAGTTTAAAAAATTAAATCACAGGAATAAAATGGCAGACTTAAATAAAATTATAGACGAACTTTCTACTTTAACTGTAGTTGAAGCAGCAGAGTTATCAAAACAACTTGAAGAAAAATGGGGAGTTACAGCGGCAGCCCCAGTTGCGGCAGCACCAGCAGGTGGAGCAGCAGCACCAGCGGGAGAGGAAAAAACTGAATTTTCAATTTTCTTAGCTTCAGCAGGTGATAAAAAAATAAATGTAATTAAAGAAGTTAGAGCAATAACTGGTTTAGGTTTAAAAGAGGCTAAAGATTTAGTAGAAGCCGCCCCAAAAGAGGTTAAGGGTGGTGTAGCTAAAAAAGATGCTGAAGAATTTAAGAAAAAACTTGAAGCAGCAGGGGCTAAAGTAGAATTAAAGTAAACAAAATTAAAGACTAAATTTTATTGCAAAGTAAAAATTTGCAATGAAATTTTTTTATATTTGATGCAATTATCTTTTACTCAAAAGAAACATATAAGAAAAAATTTTGGAAAATTAGTTGAAGGTTTATCTATTCCAAATTTGATTGAAGTACAAAAAAATTCATATAATGAGTTTTTGCAATCAAAATCTTTAAATGATCAATTAAGCGATTTATCAAAAGGTATTGACAAAGTCTTTAAAAGTATTTTTCCAATTGAAGATGGAAATGATAAGTCCACTTTAGAATATATTTCATACAAACTTGAAAAACCAAAATTTGATGTAATTGAGTGTAAACAAAGAAGCTTATCTTACTCTGCAGCACTTAAAGCAAATTTACGTTTGGTAGTTTACGATATAGATGCTGAAAATAATACAAAACAAATTCTTTCAGCAAAAGAACAAGAAGTTTTTATAGGAGATCTTCCACTTATGACTCCTAGCGCCACTTTCATAACTAATGGTGTTGAGAGAGTGGTGGTAAATCAAATGCACAGAAGTCCAGGTGTATTTTTCGATCATGATAAAGGAAAAACCCATGCAAGTGGTAAGTTATTATTTAATTGTCGAATAATTCCAGGTAGAGGATCTTGGCTTGATTTTGAATTTGATCCAAAAGACATTCTATATTTTAGAATAGACAGAAAGAAAAAACTTCCTATTACAACATTTTTATTTGCTCTTGGTTATTCAAAAGACAAAATAATTGAAACATTTTATTCCACAAGCAAATACACTTATAATAAAGACTCAAAAAGTTGGACAGCAGATTTTGATTTAGAAAATTATAAGCGACCGCTCAAACTATCTTATGATTTAATAGATGCTAAAAATAATAAAAAAATTTTAGGAAAAGGTGAAAAGTTAAATATAGTAATTGCTAAAAAACTTAAGGAGAGAGGTTTAAGTTCTATTGCAATTCCAAATGATCAAGTAATAGGAAAATATATTTCAAAAGACATAAAGAATAAAAATGGAGAAATATTAATTGGAGCTGGCTTTGATATAACAGAAGATCAATTAGAAAAGATAATTGCTCAGGAGGAAAAGGAGTTATACATAGTTAATATAGACCCAATAAATAAAGGTCCATATATGCTTGAAAGTTTAAAAATTGATAAAAATACAAATAAAACAGATGCATTAAATGACATTTATAAAGTTCTTAGACCTGGTGAAGCCCCATCAATTGAAATTGCAGAGGAAATCTTTAATAATTTATATTTTAAAAAAGAAAGGTATGACCTGTCTGAAGTAGGTAGAGTCAAACTAAATTCAAAGTTAGATTTAAATACAAGTTCAAAAAAAACTATTTTAGAAACGACAGATATCGTTGCAATAATTAAGTTCATGCTAGATTTAAGAGATGGCAAGGGAGATGTTGATGATATTGATCACCTTGGTAACAGAAGAGTAAGATCTGTTGGTGAACTTGTAGAAAATCAGTTTAGAATTGGATTACTGAGAATGGAGAGGACTGTTAAGGAAAAGATGTCAACTTTTCTTGAGATAGAGTCAGCAATGCCTCAAGATCTTATCAACGCAAAACCAATTACAACTTCATTAAAAGATTTTTTTGCAACTTCACAGCTTTCCCAGTTTATGGATCAAACAAATCCTTTGTCAGAAATTACTCATAAAAGAAGAGTTTCAGCACTAGGTCCTGGCGGGTTGACGAGAGAGAGAGCTGGTTTTGAGGTAAGAGACGTTCACCCAACTCACTATGGAAGAATTTGCCCAATCGAAACTCCTGAAGGGCCTAATATAGGTTTAATAAACAGTTTAGCAACTTATTGTAGAGTAAATAAATTTGGTTATATAGAAAGTCCTTACAAACAAGTTGTTAACGGCAAAGTTACCTCTGAAATAAAATATTTGTCAGCTATAGAAGAAGAAAAATATACAATAGCACAAGCCAATTCAGCTCTAAATAAAGACGGATCATTTGTTGAAGAATTAGTTGCATGCAGAAAGAATCTTAATTTTGAATTATCTTCCAAAGAAAATATAGATTTTATTGATGTTTCTCCTAAACAACTAGTATCTGTTGCAGCTGCACTAATACCATTTTTGGAAAATGATGATGCGAATAGGGCATTAATGGGATCAAATATGATGAGACAGGCTGTTCCATTACTCAAACCAGAGTCTCCGCTTGTAGGAACTGGAATTGAGTCAGATGTTGCCTTAGACTCAGGAGTAACAATAGTTGCAAAAAGAAATGGAGCAGTAGATAAGATTGATGGAAAAAGAATTGTAGTAAAGGCAACTGATGTTACTGATTTATCACAATCAGCTGTAGATATTTACAACTTATCTAAATTTCAAAGGTCTAACCAAAATACATGTATAAACCAAAAACCATTAGTTAAAGTTGGAGATAAAATTAAAAAAGGCGATATTATTGCTGATGGTCCAGCCACAAAACTAGGAGAATTAGCTTTAGGTAAAAATGTAACTGTAGCTTTTATGCCTTGGCAGGGTTACAATTTTGAGGACTCAATTTTAATTTCAGAAAGATGTGTAACAGATGACGTATTCACTTCCGTTCATATTGAGGAGTACGAGTCAATGGCAAGAGATACAAAATTAGGAGCTGAAGAAATTACAAGAGATATACCTAATGTTAGCGAAGAAAGCTTAAGAAATCTTGATGAGTCCGGGATTGTTTATGTAGGCGCTGAAGTAAAACCAGGAGATATATTAGTAGGTAAGGTCACTCCTAAAAGCGAAACATCTTCCAGCCCGGAGGAGAAACTTTTACGTTCGATTTTTGGAGAAAAAGCAACGGATGTAAGAGACTCTTCACTAAAGTTACCTTCAGGAAGCACCGGCGTGGTAATAGATGTAAGAGTTTTTAACAGACATGGAATTGAAAAAGATGAGCGATCTATTGCAATTGAAAGAGCCGAAATAGAGTCAGTTCAGGAAGATAAAAAAGTTGAAGAAGAAATTCTAAACAGAAACATTAAACTTAGAGCTATAGACTTGTTAAATGGTCAGAGTATTAACAAACAGTTTAAAGAATTAAAGCCTGGCACAACATTAAATCAAAATGATTTTGACAATTTAACATTGAAAGATCTTTGGAAAATTCCTTTACAAAAACAAGAATTAAATTCTGACCTTGAAAAATTAAAAAATCAATTTGATAATGCCTCTGAAGATATAAGATTGAGATTTGAAGATAAAGTGACAAAAATCCAACAAGGTGATGATTTACTGCCAACAGTAATGAAAGTAGTAAAAGTTTTTGTAGCCGTAAAAAGAAGATTAATGCCAGGAGATAAGATGGCTGGAAGACACGGTAACAAAGGTGTAGTAAGTAAAATTGTTCCTGTAGAAGACATGCCTTATATGGAAAATGGCAAGCCAGTAGATATTGTTTTAAATCCTCTAGGAGTTCCAAGCCGTATGAACGTAGGTCAAATTTTAGAAACTCATTTAGGATGGTCATGCTCAGAGCTCGGAGATCAAATTAAGGAACATTTAAAAAATTTTGATAAAGAAATAGAAAAAATAAAAGAAAAGTTAAAAGAGATTTATGGAAAAACTTATTATGATGAAGTAATTTCAAAATTAACAAACAAAGAAGTGGCAGAACTAGTTCAAAATTTATCAAATGGTGTCCCAATTGCTACGCCTGTATTTGATGGAGCCAGTACAATGGACATAACAAAAATGTTAGATTTAGCTAAACTTCCAAATTCTGGACAAACACATTTATGGAATGGTCAAACTGGAGAGAGATTTGACAGACCAGTCACTGTAGGAATAATTTACATGCTTAAATTAAACCACCTTGTTGAAGATAAAATTCACGCTAGATCTACTGGTCCTTATAGTTTAGTTACTCAACAACCATTAGGAGGTAAAGCTCAACTTGGAGGTCAAAGATTTGGTGAAATGGAAGTTTGGGCTCTCGAAGCTTATGGAGCTTCATATACTTTGCAAGAAATATTAACAGTAAAATCGGACGATGTTGCTGGACGAACTAAAGTTTATGAAACAATTGTAAAAGGAAATAACAATTTCGAGTCAGGTGTTCCGGAATCTTTTAACGTTTTAGTGAAAGAGATAAGAGCTCTTGGTCTAAATATTGAATTAAATTAATTATGGAAAAAAACTTAACTAAAAACTTTGATAATCAAAATATATCTTTAGAGAATAGTTTTGATAGTATTAAGATAACATTAGCAAGTCCTGAAAAAATTAAATCGTGGTCTTTTGGAGAGATAAAAAAACCCGAAACTATTAATTATAGAACTTTTAGACCTGAAAAAGATGGATTATTCTGTTCAAGAATATTCGGACCTGTAAAAGATTATGAATGTTTGTGTGGTAAGTATAAAAGAATGAAATTTCGAGGCATCATCTGCGAAAAATGTGGTGTCGAAGTAACTAAATCAAATGTCAGAAGAGAAAGAATGGGACATATTGATTTAGCTTGTCCAGTTGCTCACATTTGGTTTCTCAAGTCATTACCTAGTAGAATTTCATTAGCTATTGACATGAAGTTAAAAGAAGTTGAAAAGGTTTTATACTTTGAGAGTTTCATAGTTGTAGAACCTGGTTTGACAACTTTAAAAAAAGGCCAACTTATATCAGAGGAAGCTCTATTAAAAGCACAAGAAGAGTTTGGTGAGGATGCTTTCACAGCAGGTATTGGTGCTGAGGCTGTACGAGAAATTTTAGTAAATTTAGATCTTAAAAAAGAACAACAAAAATTAAGAGACTCATTAAAAGATATAAAATCAAAAGTTACTGAAGAAAGAACTATTAAAAGACTTAAGTTAATTGAGTCATTCATAAATTCGGGTAACAAACCTGAGTGGATGATTTTAACTTCAGTGCCGGTAATACCGCCAGAATTAAGACCTTTAGTTCCTTTAGACGGAGGAAGATTTGCTACTTCTGACTTAAATGATTTGTATCGAAGAGTAATTAATAGAAACAACAGATTAAAAAGGCTTTTGGACCTTAAAGCCCCCGATATCATTGTTAGAAATGAAAAAAGAATGCTCCAAGAGTCAGTTGATGCACTGTTTGACAATGGTAGAAGAGGTAGAGTTATAACTGGAACTGGTAAAAGACCTCTTAAGTCCTTAGCTGAGATGCTTAAAGGGAAACAGGGTAGATTTAGGCAAAACTTATTAGGAAAGCGTGTAGATTACTCAGGACGATCTGTAATTGTAGTCGGACCCGAATTAAAACTTCATCAATGTGGTTTGCCAAAGAAAATGGCGTTAGAATTATTTAAACCTTTTTTATACGCAAGATTAGATAAATTAGGTTTAGCGACAACAATTAAACAAGCAAAAAGATTAGTAGAAAAAGAAAAAAGTGAGGTTTGGGACTCTCTTGAACATATAATAAGAGAATATCCAATTATATTAAATAGAGCTCCGACTTTACACAGGTTGGGAGTTCAAGCTTTTGAAGCAAAATTAATTGAGGGAAATGCAATCGAATTACACCCATTAGTATGTGCTGCGTTCAACGCTGATTTTGATGGTGATCAAATGGCAGTTCATATCCCTTTAAGTTTAGAAGCACAATTAGAGGCTAGAGTTTTAATGATGTCTACAAATAATATTTTAAGTCCTTCAAATGGAAAACCAATTATTGTTCCAAGTCAGGATATTGTTTTAGGCATATATTATCTCTCACAAGCTGAGGAAAATGATAAAAAACCAAAAGGAGTTTTTTCTAGTATTGAGGAGATTGAGCAAGCTTTAGAAAATAAAGCAATTAGTTTACATTCAAAAATAGTTTCAACCTTTAAAACAATCGACAAAGACGGAAAACTATTAGTTGAAAAATATACAAGTACTGCTGGAAGATTTTTATTAGCAAATCTTTTACCTAATAATCATAATATAAAGTTTGCCCTAATAAATAGATTATTGACCAAAAAAAATGTCTCTGAAGTTATAGATACTATTTTTAGATATTGTGGTCAAAAAGAGACAGTAATCTTTTGTGATAGAATTAAAACTTTAGGTTTTAAACACGCTTTTAAAGCAGGAATTTCATTTGGGAAAGATGATTTGATTATTCCAAAAACAAAAGAAAATTTAATAAGTAGTACGAAAAAAAGAATTGAGGAATATGAAAAACAATATTCAGACGGATTAATTACCAGAGGAGAAAAATACAATAAGGTTGTTGATATTTGGTCTAAGTGTACCGACACTGTTGCTAATGAAATGATGAAGGAAATATCATCAGCAGAAAAAGTTTATGATGATGATAGAATAGAAACAAATTCAGTTTACATGATGGCAGATTCTGGCGCGAGAGGATCTCAGGCACAAATGAAGCAATTGGCAGGTATGAGAGGATTAATTGCAAAACCTTCAGGAGAAATCATTGAAACTCCGATTATTGCAAATTTTAAGGAAGGTTTATCTGTGTTAGAATATTTTAATTCCACTCACGGAGCAAGAAAAGGCTTAGCTGATACTGCATTAAAAACAGCAAATTCTGGATATTTAACAAGAAGATTATGTGATGTTGCTCAAGATGTACAAATAACAAAATCTGAATGCGACCCTAAGAAAAGATCCTCTGTTACTATCTCTGAAATTATCGAAGGAGGAAACATTTTAGTCAGTCTATCCGAAAGAGTTTTAGGAAGAGTTATTGCAGAGAATATAAAAAATCCAGTTACAGGTGAAGTTATTATTAAAAAAGACAGATTGATAGATGAACTTGATTGTGAGAAAATTGATGCTGCTGGTGTAAAATCGGTAAACGTATATTCGGTAATAACTTGCGCTTCTACTAAAGGTGTTTGCCAGGTTTGTTATGGTAGAGATTTAGCCAGAGGAAAATTAGTTAGTGTGGGAGAAGCTGTTGGAATGATCGCCGCTCAATCGATTGGTGAACCAGGCACTCAATTAACAATGAGAACTTTCCACGTGGGAGGAACAGCTCAAATTAAAGAAGAGTCTCAAATAATTTCTCAATCAAAGGGTAAACTTAATATCATAAATAAAAATTTAATTGAGGACTCCAAAAAAAATATTATTGTAATGGGTAGAAACACTCAATTAAGTATTGAAGATGAAAACGGAAGACAATTAGCTATATACAAAGTTAACTATGGTTCAAAATTATTTTTTAAAGATGGTGATTTGATTGATAAAGGCAAAAAAATTGCTGAATGGGATCCTTACACTTTACCAGTAATTGCAGAAACAAGTGGAATTGCAAACTATATGGATTTGATGGAGGGTAGCTCATTAACCGAAACTTTGGATGATGCGACAGGTTTATCCTCTAAATCAGTAACAGATTGGAAATCTTCTACTAAAAATTCTGAACTTAAACCTAGAATTACACTTAGAGATGAAAAAGGTGAAATAATTAAAAAAGCTGATGGTAATGAAGCAAGATATTATTTAGTACCAGATACAATTTTATCAGTAAAAGATGGACAAAGAATATCAGCTGGAGATGTTCTAGCTAGATTGCCGAAAGAAACCTCTAAAACAAAAGATATTACAGGTGGATTACCTAGAGTTGCTGAATTGTTTGAAGCAAGAAGACCAAAAGATAGCGCTATCATAGCTGAAAATGATGGAGTGATTGAATTTGGTAAAGAAGTAAGGGGTAAACAAAAAATATCTATAGTTTCATCTAATGGTGAAACATCAAATTATCTAATACCAAAAGGAAAGCATGTTAATTTTAACCAAGGTGAGAAAATTAAAAAAGGTGAATATCTATTAGACGGAAGTCCTGCACCTCATGATATATTGAGAATTTTAGGAGTTGAAAAACTTACTGAGTACTTTGTATCAGAGGTTCAAGAAGTATACAGATTACAAGGTGTAGTTATAAATGACAAACATATTGAAACTATAGTTAGGCAAATGTTGAAAAGAGTTGAAGTAAAAGATCCAGGTGACTCAGAGTTACTAACTGGAGAGGTGATTGATTTGCTAGATATTAATAAAATAAATGAAGATTTAAGATCTGATAAAAAAAAACCAGTCACTTTTGAGAGAGTTTTGCTAGGAATAACTAAAGCTTCACTGCAAACAAATTCTTTCATATCTGCCGCATCTTTTCAGGAAACTACAAGAGTTTTGACTGATGCATCAATTAAAGGCAAGACTGACTCATTGGAGGGATTAAAAGAAAACGTTATTGTAGGAAGATTAGTTCCAGCAGGTACGGGATTAACAAAAATTGAGTGGGATAAGCAAGCAAGAGATCAAGATAAGGCTAGATTAGAAGAACTTAAAAAGCAAGAGCTAGAATCCGCTACTGAAGCGCCAGAACAGACAGCTTAAATTTAATTTAAAAACCTACTAAATATTGACTTTTATCAATTCGATGCTAGTTTACGGCACATTTTGAATGTTAGAAGTAAGGTGGATTAAAACCTTAAACACTAACAAAAATATCCAGGGGTTACTCTTTATTTCAACTTCAAAATAATAATATTATGCCGACAATTAATCAGTTGATTAAAAAAAGTAGAGTTAAACCTGTAGCTAGAAATAAAGTTCCGGCGCTTGAAAGACAACCACTTAAGAGAGGTGTTTGTGTAAAAGTTTATACAACTACACCAAAAAAACCAAACTCAGCTCTTAGAAAAGTAGCAAGAGTCAGATTGTCAAATGGTTTTGAGGTAACAGCTTATATTCCAGGTGAAGGTCATAATTTACAAGAACACTCTGTAGTTTTATTACGTGGTGGGCGAGTGAAAGATTTGCCAGGTGTTCGTTATCATATTTTAAGAGGTAACTTAGATACGCAGGGTGTAGCTAATAGAAAACAAAGAAGATCTCTTTACGGGGCAAAAAAACCAAAATAATTTATGTCTAGAAAACGAAAAGCACCAGTGAGAAAAGTTTATCCTGATCCTAAATTTCATTCTGAGGTAGTTTCTAAATTTATTAATTCAATAATGTATGACGGGAAAAGATCTACAGCCGAAAAGATACTTTATGATGCTTTGGACAAGATTAAATCAAAAAATAATGAAGACCCATTAAAAATTTTCAACACTGCTATCAGTAATGTTAAACCAAATCTTGAATGTAGATCTCGAAGAGTTGGCGGAGCAACCTATCAAGTTCCAGTCGAAGTAAAATCAAAGAGAGCACAGGCATTAGCATTGAGGTGGATAATGGACGCAACGAGAAAAAGAAAAAATAAAACTATGGCTGAAAAATTATATGCGGAGATTTTAGACGCATCACAAAATAAGGGATCAGCAATTAAAAAAAGAGAAGATACTCATAAAATGGCGGAGTCAAATAAAGCCTTTGCACATTTTAGATGGTAAAAAATTATGGCTAAGTACACTTTAGATAAATATAGAAATATTGGGATTATGGCACATATAGATGCAGGTAAAACAACTACAACTGAAAGAGTTTTATATTATACAGGTAAAAGTCATAAAATTGGTGAGGTACACGATGGCGCCGCTACAATGGATTGGATGGAACAAGAACAAGAAAGAGGTATTACAATTACCTCGGCTGCTACTACATGTTTTTGGAGAGATCATAGAATTAATATCATAGACACACCCGGTCACGTTGATTTCACAATTGAAGTTGAAAGATCACTAAAAGTTTTAGATGGAGCTGTTTGCGTTTTTGATGGGGTTGCTGGTGTAGAACCTCAATCAGAAACTGTTTGGAGACAAGCAGATAAATATAAAGTTCCAAGAATATGTTTCGTAAACAAACTTGATCGTACTGGCGCTGATTTTTATCGCTGTGTAGACATGATTAAAGAAAGGCTTGGTTGTAAACCTTTAGTTTTACAACTACCTGTAGGTGCTGAAGCGGATTTAAAAGGTGTTGTTGATTTAGTACGTATGAAGGCTATCATTTGGCAAAATGAGGATTTGGGCGCTAAATTTGACATTGTTGACATACCAGAGGATCTAAAAGAAAAATCTAACAACTATAGAAAAGAGTTAGTTGAAGCTGCTGTTGAAGAAGATGAAAAATTAATGGAGGCTTATTTAGAAGGTAAAGAGCCATCTGAAGAGGATTTAATAAAATGTATTAGAAAAGGAACTTTAGGTTTTAGTTTCGTGCCTATAACTACTGGTTCTGCATTTAAAAATAAAGGAGTTCAACCATTGTTGGACGCTGTTATAGATTATCTACCTAGTCCAAAAGATATTGGATCTATAGAAGCAACAAAAATCAACTCCGAGGAAAAATTAGAGATGAAATTTGACGACAATGAACCCTTTTCAGCTTTAGCTTTTAAAGTTGCAAACGATCCATTTGTTGGGTCTCTAACATTTATAAGAATTTACTCTGGTAAAATACAGGCCGGTACATCTGTTTACAATTCTTCAAAAGAAAAAACAGAAAGAGTTGGAAGAATGCTATTAATGCACGCCAATAGTAGAGAAGATATAAAAGAAGCCACAACTGGAGATATTGTCGCTTTAGCAGGACTTAAACATACAATTACCGGACATACTTTATGTAACGAAAATAAACCAATTTTATTAGAGCCGATGGAATTTCCAGATCCTGTAATAGAAATTGCAGTAGAACCAAAAACTAAAGCTGACCAAGAAAAAATGGGTGAAGCTTTAGCTAGATTAGCCAAAGAAGACCCATCATTTAGAGTTTCATCTGATGAGGAATCAGGACAAACGATTATTAAAGGCATGGGTGAATTACACTTAGATATTATTGTAGATAGGATGAAAAGAGAATTTAAAGTTGAGGCCAATGTTGGTGCCCCACAAGTAGCGTATCGAGAAACAATACTAGGTTCTACAGAAGTAACTTATATTCACAAAAAACAAAGTGGTGGATCAGGTCAATTCGCTAAAGTTACTCTGAGTGTTGAACCGCTTGAACCTGGACAAGGTCGTGAAGTTGAAAATAAAATTAAAGGTGGCGCAATTCCTAAAGAATTCATTCCAGGTGTTGAAAAAGGAGTGTTAAGTGTAGCAGACAGCGGTATATTAGCAGGCTTTCCTGTCATTGATTATAAAGTAACGATTTTAGATGGATTGCATCACGATGTTGACTCAAGTGTATTAGCCTTTGAAATTGCATCAAGATTTTGTTTTAGAGAAGCTTGCCAGAAAGCTACATTAAAACTACTGGAACCAATGATGAAAGTCGAGGTAGTTACGCCTGAAGATTTTATGGGGGACGTTATTGGTGATTTGAATAGTAGACGTGGTCAAGTTGCTTCAACGGAGGCTAGAGGTAATGCAACTGCAATTAATGCAACAGTTCCTTTAGCAAATATGTTTGGATATATAAATAATTTAAGATCTTCAACGCAAGGGCGAGCTCAATATACTATGCAGTTCAGTCATTACGATAAAGTCCCTCAGAATGTACAGGATGAAGTAACAAAGAAATTAGCTTAATTTATGGAAAATCAAAATATTAGAATACATTTAAAAGCTTACGATAATAAAATACTTGATTTATCTACCGAAGAAATAGTTAACACAGCTAAAAGAACTGGTGCACAAGTAAAAGGCCCAATTCCTCTTCCGACAAGAATTGAGAGATATACTGTTTTAAGATCCCCGCATATTGATAAAAAAAGTAGAGAACAATTTGAGTCAAGAACACACAAAAGATTAATAGATATCATTGAACCGACACCACAAACTGTAGAGGCATTGATGAAACTAGATTTAGCTTCAGGTGTAGATATCGAAATAAAAATTTAAATTATGAGCATTGGACTAATAGGAACAAAAATAGGAATGACCAGAGAATTTATGGATAGCGGGCAATCTGTGCCTGTTACAGTTATTAAAGTTGAAAAAGGTAGGGTTCTTGATGTTATTTCTAAAGAGAAACGTGGATACACAGCGGTAAAAGTTGGTTTTTTTAAACTTAAAAATTCAAAAGTAACAAAACAAATGAAAGGCTATTTTGCAAAAAAAAATACCGAGCCTAAAAAAATCCTTAAAGAATTTAGAGTAGAAAATATCGATCAATATAAAGAAGGTAATGAACTTGGATTAGAAATATTTAAAGATAAAAAATTCCTAGATGTAAGATCAAAAACAATAGGTAAAGGATTTGCAGGTGTTATGAAAAGATGGAATTTTGGAGGCTTGAGAGCTTCTCATGGAGTTTCAGTCTCTCATAGGTCTCATGGTTCAACTGGACAAAGACAAGACCCAGGAAAAGTGTTTAAAGGAAAAAAGATGGCTGGACACATGGGTGATAAATTAAGAACAATGTTAAACTTAGAGGTAGTTAAATCGGATTTAGAAAATAATTTACTATATTTAAAAGGTTCAATACCAGGTTCAACAAATTCAACAGTTTATTTAAGAGAGTCAGTGAAAAATGTGACTAGGAAAACAATAAAAGAAAAACATGAGGCAAAAATTAAAGCGGTAGCTGCTAAGAAAGGAAAAAAATAGATGAAATTTCCTCTTTTAAGTATTGACGGCTCTAAATCAGATACAATTGAGATTTCTGATAAACTTGTGAAATTAAAGGTTAATCACAAATTAATAAAATTTGTAATTGACTGGCAGTTAAATCACGCAAAACCAAGAACTGCTAAAACTAAACAAAGAAATGAAATTAAGGGCTCTACAAAAAAAATAGCACCACAAAAAGGTGGTGGAGGAGCCAGACATGCCAGTAAAAAAGCTCCCTTATTTATTGGAGGAGGTGTTGCCCATGGACCGAAAGGTGCGGTATATAAGATTAAAAAAATTAATAAAAAAGTAAGAAAACTTGCTCTTGCGCAAACATTATCTAAAAAGAATTCAGATAAAACTCTTCATATACTTGCAGATGTAAAAAAAGAAATTAAAAAAACAAAAGAATTTAATAAATTTTTAGAAAAAAATAAAATAGCTAATGTTTTGATTATTTCAGATAATGACTCAATGAAAAATATGAATAAATCTGCACGAAATATAAAAAATGTAAAACTTATAAAGGAAGAGGGTACAAATATTTACGATTTATTTAAATATAAAAATGTAATAATTACTTCTTCTTCTGCAAAAAAAATACAAGAAAGGGTTTTAAATGAAAAAAATTAATTACATTGACTCTATTAGAAACCCAATAATTACTGAAAAAGCTACAATTTTGTCTGAACAAAATAAAACTGTTTTTAAAGTTCATGAAAGAGCTAATAAGACAACAATAAAGAAAAATATTGAGAAACTTTTTAAGGTTAATGTAATAAAAGTAAATATCATTAATCAAAAATCAAAACTTAAAATGAAACAAGGAAAAAAATCAATTAAAAGTGGATATAAAAAAGCTATAATTACTCTTAAAAAAGGTCAAAGTATCGACCTAAGCACGGGAATTTAAAAATGGGACTAAAAACTTTTAAACCTTATACAAAATCTTCTAGAGGAACAGTCGTTCTTGATAAAAGTACTTTATGGAAAGGTGCTCCTTATAAACCTTTAACAAAAGGTCAAAATTTTACAGGGGGTAGAAATAACAATGGTCGAATTACCTCTAGACATATAGGAGGAGGTTCTAAGCACAAATATAGAGTAATAGATTTTTATAGAAAAAAGAAAAATGTACCTGCAACAGTAGAAAGAATTGAATATGATCCGAATAGGACTGCACATATTGCATTAATTACCTATAAAGATAATGAAAAATCATACATTATAAGTCCGCAAGGGTTAAAAAAAGGAGATATAATTGAGTCAGGTAAAAACGTTGAAATCAAAGTTGGAAATTCTTTAGAGCTTAAAGATATACCACCTGGAACTTCAATTCATAACGTAGAAATAATACCTGGAAATGGCGCTAAATTAGCGAGGTCAGCAGGTTCATCAGTAACTCTATCTGGATATGATGGAGATCATGCCATACTTAAACTTTCCTCAGGTGAAACAAGAAAAGTCAGCAGCTCTTGTATAGCGACTATTGGAACAGTTTCTAATCCTGATCAAAAAAATATAAAAATAGGTAAAGCCGGAAGAAATAGATGGAGAGGAAAAAGACCACAAACTAGAGGTGTTGCAATGAATCCAGTTGATCATCCTCATGGTGGTGGAGAAGGAAAAACTTCAGGTGGTAGAAGCCCAGTTTCTCCATGGGGCCAATCTGCAAAAGGTTTAAAAACAAGACGACCAAAAAGAAGTGATAAATTAATAATTTCCAGAAGGAAGAAAAGGAAAAAATAATGACTAGATCTGTTTGGAAAGGCCCATTTGTTCACCCAAGTTTATTAAAAAAAATTGATAAACTAAAAGTCTCACCTAATAAAAAACCAATTAAAACTTGGTCAAGAAATTCCACTATAATACCAGATTTCGTTGGTCACAGCTTTATGATCCATAATGGAAAATCATTTATTCCAATAACTATCTCAGAAGAAATGGTAGGTCATAAATTGGGAGAGTTCGCACCTACAAGAACATTTAAAGGACATACACCAGCTGATAAAAAAGCTGCCGCACCAGCCGCTGCAAAACCTGAAGGAGATAAGAAATAATGGATAAAAATACTTCTTTAGTAAAAGCAATTAATAAGAATGTAAGAACTAGTCCGAGAAAATTGGCTTTAGTGTGCAATTTTATTAAAGGAAAAAAAGCTGACATAGCACTAAGAGATTTAGAATTCTCCAGAAAAAGAATAGCAAAAGACGTAAGCAAAACTGTAAAATCTGCGATTTCAAACGCTGAAAATAACTACCAATTTGATATTGATAACTTGTTTGTAAAAGAAGCATATGTTGGCAAATCACTGGTAATGAAAAGATTTAGACCTCGAGCAAAAGGGAGAGCTAGCTCAATAAAAAAACCGTTTAGCAGAATTACAATTGTATTAGAGGAAAAAAAAGAAAAGAAGGCGAGTAAATAATGGGGCAAAAAATAAATCCTATAGGTTTAAGACTTGGAATTAATAGAGGATGGGATTCTACATGGTTCGCGAAAAAGAAGGATTTTGGCAAATATTTAATTGAAGATTTTAAAATTAGAAAATACATCAAAAAAAATATTGTTAATTCTGGTGTATCAGAAATAATTATAGAGCGTTCATCTAAAAAATGCACAGTTTCAATTCATACCTCAAGACCAGGTTTCGTAATTGGAAAAAAGGGAGCTGATATTGAAAAAATTAAAAAAAATATTATGAAGATTACAGATAATGACGTTAACGTTAATATAAAAGAGATCAAAAAACCTGAGTTAAATTCAAATTTAGTTGCTGAAAATATTGCACAGCAACTAGTAAAACGTGTCGCGTACAGGAGAGCTATGAAAAGAGCTATGCAATCTGCAATGAGGTTAAACGCTAAAGGAATTAAAGTTATGCTTAGTGGTAGATTAGCTGGAAATGAAATAGCTAGAACTGAATGGTTGCGTGAGGGTAGTATACCGTCTCACACATTAAGAGCTGATATAGATTACGGTTTCGCAGAAGCTTTAACTACATACGGTATTATAGGTGTTAAAGTTTGGATATATAAAGGTGAATTAATGGCTAAAGATGTTGAAAAAGAAAAAAAGGAAAGGGTAAAAAATGCTACAGCCAGTCAGAACTAAATATAGAAAAGCATTTAAAGGCAGAATACATGGTAATGCCGCAAGGGCTGTAAAACTAAATTATGGGCAGTTTGGTTTAAAGGCAATTCAACCCGAAAGAATTATTGGAAAACAAATTGAAGCTGCAAGAGTTGCGCTTACAAGATATATGAAGAGAACAGGTAAAGTTTGGACAAGAATTTTTCCAAATATTCCTGTATCAAAAAAACCAACTGAAGTAAGAATGGGAAAAGGTAAAGGATCACCAGAATATTATGCATGTCGTGTAAAACCTGGAAGAATTATATTTGAGATAGATGGTGTGAGCGAGGAAATTGCTAGAGAGGCCTTATATAAGGCTTCAGCCAAATTACCAATTAAAACTAAATTTGTAAAAAGATAATGGCTAAAAAAAAAGACGATAAAAAATTAACTAAGGATCAAGCTGAGAAAAAGATCATGACTCTTAAAAAAGATTTGTTTAATATAAGATTTAAAAAAATTAACAATCAAATTAATAATCCTGCTCAATATAATCAAATTAAAAAAAGTATAGCTAGATTATATACCTCAATAAAAAATTCAAAATGACAAAAAAAATATTAAAAGGAATAGTGACAAGTGCCAAAAACAACAAAACAATCGTTGTTGAGGTAACAAGAAAATTTAAGCACCCATTTTATGAGAAAGTAATAAAAAGATCAAAAAAATATCACGCACATGATGAGAATAATAAATTTAAGGAAGGTCAAACGGTTTCAATAATTGAGTGTAGACCTCTTTCGAAGAAGAAAACTTGGCAGGTAATAGAAAAATGATACAGATCCAAACAGAACTTACAGTAGCGGATAATACAGGTGCAAAAAGAGTCGAATGTATTAAAGTTTTAGGAGGCTCTAAGAGAAGATACGCTTCAGTTGGAGACATTATAGTAATAAGTGTTAAAGATGCTATTCCTAAAGGAAAAGTTAAGAAAGGCGCAGTTCATAAAGCTGTTGTCGTTAGAACCAGAAAAGAAATTTACAGAAATGATGGATCCAAAGTTCAGTTCGATAAAAACGCTGTTGTATTAACTGATGATAAAGGTGAACCAATAGGTACAAGAATTTTTGGACCAGTAACCAGAGAATTAAGATCTAGAGGACACACTAAAATAATTTCTCTTGCTCCGGAGGTGCTTTAAATGATTTTGAAAAAAGGTTCTCAAGTAAAAGTTGTTACTGGTAAAGATAAAGGAAAAACAGGTGAAATTTTGGAAATAAATAGAAAATTAAATAAGGTTAAGATTAAGTCGATTAATATGATTAAAAGACATACTAAACCTACTAAAGAAAATAAAGGAGGGATTATCTCCAAGGAAAATTTTATTCATCAATCTAATATAATGACTTTAGATACTAAAAAAAAAGAAAAAAAAACAATAAGTAAAAAATAATGGCAAGATTAAAAATAACATATGAAAAAGAAATAGTTGCTAAATTAATGAGCAAACTATCTTTAAAAAATAAACATACTGTTCCAAAAATAGAAAAAATTATCTTAAACATGGGTTTAGGTGAAGATGGCTCTGATGGAAAAAAACTTAAAGCATGTTCAGACGATATGGCTTTAATATCTGTTCAAAAACCAATAATTACAAAATTTAAAAAATCGATTTCAAATTTTAAAACTAGAAAAGGATCGAATGCAGGCGTGAAAGTTACGTTACGATCAACAAAAATGTACGAGTTTATCGATAGATTAGTCAATGTAGCATTGCCAAGAATAAAAGATTTTAGAGGTTTGTCTTCAAAAGGTATTGATAGCTCAAATAATTTTTCTTTTGGAATTAAAGAACATATTGTATTTCCAGAAGTTAATTTTGATAAAGTTGACAAAATAAGAGGATTAGATGTGACTATCGTTACATCAAGTAAAAATAAAGAGGGAACATTAGAATTATTAAAAGAATTTAATTTCCCGTTGAACATAAATAAAAACTAAGGAGCATTATGGCTAAAACGAGCGCGATACAAAAAAATTTAAAAAGAATAAAACTTGTAAAAAAATATGCTAAAAAAAGAGCAGAATTAAAAAAAATTATTAATAATAAAAAATTAGAGTTGTCAGAAAGATTTCAAGCCCAATTAAAGTTAAATAAGTTACCGAAAAATTCCGCAAAAATTAGAATTAGAAATAGATGTGAAGTTTCAGGAAGACCTCATGGGGTTTATAGAAAATTAAAAATATCAAGAATTGCACTTAGAGATATGGCTTCTTCAGGTAAAATTCCGGGTATGACAAAATCAAGTTGGTAGGAGATTTATGACATTTACAGATCCAATAGGTGATATGTTTTCAAGAATTAGAAATGGTCAGATGAGATCTCTTAATTCTGTTGAAATACCTTCATCTAATTTTAGAAAGAATATTTTAGAAATACTTAAAAATGAGGGTTACATAAAAGATTACTTCATAGAAAAAACTGAGAACAACAAGACTAGTTTAAAAATTACTCTTAAATACTATGAAGGTGATCCAGTTATAAAAGAAATAAAAAGAATTTCAAAACCTGGAAGAAGAGTTTATTCAAGGGCCACAAGCATCCCAAAAGTAATGAATGGATTAGGCTTAGCAATTTTATCAACACCAAAGGGTGTTATGAGCGATACAGAAGCCAGAAAAAATAATGTTGGTGGTGAAATAATCTGCAGGGTGTTTTAATGTCAAAAATTGGAAAAAAAAATATAGTGATACCAAAAGACTCATCGATTAAAATCGAGGGATCTAATCTAACTATTTCAGGTCCGAAAGGTACAAAAAAATTAACAATAAATGATAAAATTTTTTCCTCAAAATTAGCAGAAAATAGTTTTGCTTTACAGCCTCTAGAAAAAAAGATTGATAAAAAAACATCAATTATGTGGGGTACTTATAGAAGCATCATAAATAATGCTGTAACTGGAGTTACTGTGGGGCATGAAAAAATACTAGAATTAAGTGGAGTAGGTTTCAGAGCAAATCTAAAGGGAGAGATGCTTAACCTACAGATTGGATTTAGCCATGATGTGAATTTTAAAATTCCAAAAGAGATTAAAATAGTTGTGGAAAAACAAACTATTATTAAAATTAACGGTGTAGATAAAGAGCTAGTTTCTAAAATAGCTGCAGATATCAAAAGTTTAAAACCTGTTGAACCTTACAAAGCAAAAGGAATCAAAGAAAGAGGACAATTTGTTTTAAGAAAAGAAGGAAAAAAGAAATAATGAATAGTGTAAATAATAAGATAAAAAGAAGATTAAGAAATAGAAAAAAACTTAAAAGTGTGAATATTAATAAGTACAGAATATCTGTATCAAAATCTCTTAATAATTTATCTGCACAGATTATAGATGATGCACAAAACAAAACTTTAGTTTCTGTATCATCTACAGAAAAAGATATAAAATCAAAAAAGATTAAAAAAATGGAAAAATCAAGTTTAATTGGTGAATTATTAGCTAAACGAGCTAAAGAAAAAAATATTAAGGAAGTTTATTTTGATAGAGGTGAATATAAATTTCATGGAAGAGTAAAAACTTTTGCAGAGACTTTAAGAAAAAATGGATTGAAATTTTAACATGCCAGAAAATAGAAAAATCGAGTCAGATATAAAAGAAAAACTAGTTGCAATTAATAGAATCACTAAAGTAGTTAAAGGTGGAAGAAGATTTGGTTTTGCTGCACTTGTTGTAGTCGGAAATCAAAAAGGTTCTGTAGGAATAGGACAAGGTAAATCAAAACAGGTTCCTGATGCAATTAAAAAAGCTACTGAAGTTGCAAAAAGAAATTTAATTAAAATACCATTAAAAGACGGGAGAACACTTCATCATGATGTAAAAGGTAAAAATGGATCTGGAAAAGTTTTTCTTAGAGCTGCACCTGCGGGAACAGGAATAATTGCAGGAGGAGCAATACGGTCTGTTTGTGAAGTTCTAGGTATCCAAGATGTTGTTGCTAAGTCTTTAGGCTCTGCTAATCCACATAATGTTTTAAAAGCTTGTGTTAACGGTTTAAAATCTCAAAATTCACCAAAAACTTTATCTGCAATAAGAGGAAAAAAAATATCTGACATAGTTTCAAAAAGAGAGGCAAAATAACTAATGAAATTAAATAATTTAAGCAGGAATAATAAAAAAAAAATTAGAGTTGGTAGAGGTATAGGCTCCGGTAAAGGGAAAACATCTTCACGGGGACATAAAGGTCAAAAATCTAGATCAGGAGTAGCCATAAAAAGTTTTGAGGGAGGACAAATGCCTCTATATAGAAGATTACCTAAAAGAGGTTTTAAATCATTAAGTAAAGATACTACAGCTATTCTAAATTTATCAAAAATCCAGACAATTTTAGATAAGTCAAAAAATAATATTAAAGACTCTTTAGATTTGAAAATATTAAAAGAAAAAAAATTAGTAAATAAAAAATTTTTGAAATTGAAAATTCTAGGTACTGGAGAAATTAAAAAAAATATAGAAATAATTGCGCATTTTGCCTCAAAACAAGCTTTATCAAAAGTAGAAAAGGCTGGTGGAAAAATAAATATAATAAAAAAATAAACTAATATGTCTAGTGAAACTCTAAATACGGCTGGTGCTTTTAGTCAAGCAAAAGATTTAAAAAATAGAATATTATTTACTATTTTAATATTAATAATTTATCGTCTTGGTACTTATGTGCCTTTAGCAGGAATCGACCCATTAGCATTAAAAGAAATTATGGCCTCTAGTCAGAAGGGTTTACTTGGGATGTTTAATATGTTTTCAGGAGGCGCCGTAACAAGAATGGCAATTTTTGCCCTTGGTATAATGCCTTATATATCTTCATCTATTATAGTTCAATTACTCACAGGAGTTTCAGATTATTTTAAAAATCTTAAAGAGCAAGGTGAAATTGGTAGAAAAAAAATTACTCAAATCACAAGATACGGAACAGTTTTGATTGCATGTCTTCAAGGTTACGGTGTATCAGTTGGTTTAGAAAATGCTGGTAATTTAGTTATTGAACCAGGTATGTCTTTCAGAATTATTACAACTATTTCTTTAGTAGCAGGAACTACTTTCTTGATGTGGTTAGGTGAACAAATTACCTTGAGAGGAGTAGGAAATGGAATATCATTAATTATTTTTTCTGGGATAGTTGCAGAGATACCTAGAGCTTTAGCTTCAACTTTTGAACTAGGAAGAACGGGAGCATTATCGGCTGTTATGATAGTTGGAATCTTTATTTTAGTAATTTTAACTGTTTTATTTATTGTTTTTTTCGAAAGAGCAATC
>Ga0181422_1000148_pt1 | contig 21788 bp, 19 predicted proteins | sample 45SPOviralmetaG_FD_130147 | JGI IMG/M metagenome (GOLD analysis project Ga0181422, IMG submission 130147) | Marine viral communities from the oligotrophic San Pedro Time Series (SPOT) site, San Pedro Channel, CA, USA - 45 SPOT_SRF_2013-07-18 | ecosystem: Environmental > Aquatic > Marine > Strait...
CCCTCAACGCCCAAGAAAGGATCGCCCCGGTAAACCTCGAGATTGCTCAACATCTCTTCGCTATAACCGAGTTCCAGATAATACTGGTATTTGTCGCCGAAGGTCGCTTGAAGTGTATCCCGCGTCCCGTTTTGATGAATGACGACCAAGTCAACCGTATCGTTGCTCGAATACCCTTGGAGAATGGTCCGGAAGTCTTTGGTTGTGTGCACGGGCACGCCGTCGATGGAGACGAGGGTGTCCCAAGGTTGCATGCCAGCTTCTTCGGCTCCCCCGTCGACAACAATGCCTTGGATGTGAATGTAATCTTCTTCAGCCACGAATTGGGTCGCTAACCCACCCAGTAACATGAGCATCAACAGAGCAGCAAAGAGGTTGGTGGCTGGACCTGCTGCAAACATACGAAGGCGTTCCCGTCGAGGTGCTCGCATCAATTCATCCGATTGAGGTTCAGCGAAAGCCCCGAGCGGAAGGGGACCGAGTTGAAGCAAACCGAACGAACGGACTCGCATGCCATGACCACGAGCCAGAAGACCATGGCCAAATTCATGAATAACCAACGAGATGATGAAGGCAACTGCGCCCCAACCAAGGGGGATGACGGGATTGATTCCTGGGACGGCGACCATTTCGCTGGCAGAGGGTGGTGCGGCGGTGGGAGGGGATAGAAGCGAGGTGACGAACGCCAGCAGCAGGACAAAGGCCACCATCAACATGGCCACTGAGCAAACCCATAGCGAAACTTCTCCGTACGCTCGCCAAAACCGCCTTGGACGGGCCACCCAATCCAAGAAGCGTTGACCACGTTGGGTTCGCACCATCAACACAATACCCAGTGCACGGGTAGCGTTCCAACGATCGAGGGTTCCATTGCGCTCCCATGTTTTGATGAGAACGTACCATCCAACCAGCAAAGCAAGCAAAATGGTCCAGTCGGCTTGTACCGATCCCCATGAGCCCACCATGCCCTTCCGACGCGCTGTTCTGTCTTGAACATTGATACCGTTCCAAGCCACCTCCGATTGACAAACCTTGATGATGGGTTGCCGTTGGTTGACTGCCATGCACCCCCACAACATGGCCATTGAAGTCTGGTGTGAAGAGACATGGGGTGAGCGGCCCGTTCGTATTTCTGATTGGGCGAACCACGATGAAATCATTCAGGTCCTCATACGCCTTTCATCCAGCGTCCTTATCGCTGATTTCTTGCTTGAAAGCGATGGAAAGCTCACCATTCAGCAACACCTCCACGTGCCGCTTGAAACATGGAATCCCGGTTCGATTCAAGGCATGCGTACCAAAGATGGAAAGACTCGATTCCAACATCGCCGCCAAAGCATCTACCTCTCCAGTGAACTGCGCGTGGCCGAATGGGGTGCAGCGCTTTTGGAGGAGTGGCTCATGAACATGCGAAGCAGTGTCAATCGTCCAAAAGATCGGACGCAGCGTTTGAACGAAATAAAACGAATGAAACTCTCCATTGAACGGAACTTGGAAAGCGCCTCGTTGACCAAGGTCAGCGATGAGCGGGAATCACTCGACGTTCGGTTGGACCGAATTAACAACCGATTAGCGAACTGAATCCTGCATGGTGGTGTCCACGCCAGGGAACTGGTCTTCGCCCTCTCGGTAGACGGTTCGCATGTTGTTGATGAAATTCTTTTCTTTGACAACGATGGTGTATTCTCGGATTCCGTAGTCCTTCTCGCCGTCCATCATTTCCAACAACACTTGAAGGGTCAAGCGGGCTCCTTCTCGGTGGGGGTAAGCAAACACACCCATCGAGATAGGTGGCGAAACAACCGATCCCACATCGCCCAATTCTTCGATGGTTGCAAACAGATTGGCGTAGGTCTCTGCAAGAAGTTCTCGGCGGGTTTCGTCTTGATTAGGTCGACGGCAATCGGGGCCGACAACATGGATGATCTGCTTGAAATTGGTGGAAAGAGCAAACGGTTCGGTGGTCACGTTCTGAGTGACTGCACAGGGTGGAGCGTTGATTTTTCGCATTTCGAGACAAATGTTGCGGGTGACCTGGGTCAATTCTTTTCCTGCCTTTTGATGAATCATTGCATCAAGACCTTCGCGCCCCGACAGGCGATTATTGGCTGGTGTGAGGAGCACATCGCCGCTGTGATTCCAGACGTCTCCGCCCATCACGCGGAGAACACCGTGCTTGCACGTACGTGCCATGTAGAGTTCCGCCATCGTTCCGGAGAGCAGGCGACCCTACATATTATCTGCGCCGGTAAACCATGAAACGGGCCAAAAAAAACACCATGAGAGGCACATCCCATGAGCCGTCAAAGCGATACCGCTAAAATCAGTCCTCCGTTGCACACAACATGCCCACGAAAGCGTTCAGCATCGCTTTCGTTGCGCTTCTTCTTGTCTCACTCATCCCCCCGATGGCCTCAGCCATCGAGGAGAGTAATGCAGAGAGAGGGCTTCCTGACGAGCGTTTGTTTTCAGGATTCTTTGTAGGTTCGAACGACGATGTGTGGAACCAGACGTCGTATCCTGCAACGGCAGTTCCTGAAGGATTCACCTACGATAGCGTCACCGATTACAGGGACGTTGGCGTGCTGATCAACAACCTCTCGGAGGAAAGCAGAACCATTGGGTGGGCCTTTGTCGCAGCAAGGAACATCTCGATAGACCGTGTCTTTTTGTTCAATGAATCTGGAACCCCGACGGGGGAAACCGTCAATCGAAACCAGTTCAATACCTATTTTGCGACGCCGTTTCTTGAAATGCTGCAAAACCGCACTTCGGCCAACGACCTCAGTTACCTTGTAACCACCAAAGGCATACCCCTTCGCGTTTCAGGAGGAAATGACAAAGCGAGTTTCGACCAAGAGCTCTCGCTTCTTGGGGGTGCTTACAACAGCACGGTAGGAGGGGATTATTGGTCGACTCACGGCTACGGGCCACTCGCAGGAAAAACCATGGAACCGTTCACGCGGAGCAAGTATGGATTCTTCCTTGTGACCCGACTCACGGGCTACACCGTAGATACGGCCATTGAACTCATAGAACGGGCCAACCAAAGCTTCGGTCAAAGCGGTACGTTTGTTTTGGACTTGGCCACGAATCGAAATGAATCTGGCTACCAATTTTGGAACGATGATCTCTATCTCGCCAACACAACCCTCAATGCCAGTATGGGCCTGCCCGTGTTGTTTGATGAAGAAACCGATTTCATCACCAATGTCTCCAACGTGATGGGTTATGCCTCGTGGGGCAGCAACGATGGCGACTGGAACCGGAATTACCTCCCAAACAGCGGGTTTGACACCCTCGATACGTCGTGGCAAAGTGGTTCTCGGTATTGGAACCAGACCTCACCCACCATTGCCCCAGAAGATGGGTTCAACTGGTCCTATCAAACCGCCACAAAACAAGGTGGAAATGGAGCCTTTGAAGCAAGCCTGCGTACCGATTGTGATCAGGATGGAGGGAAGGGCATGCAGGGTGTTTACGGAGAGTACTTTGACAACGATGGTGTCAGTTTTTCCACCGCAAGCATGCCGTCGCTCATTGACCGTCAACCTGACCGCGTGCAGATTGAACCACACCTCAACCACGGTTCCTCATACAACGCCTATTCAGGGTTGGACGACCGTTTCAAATCGGACTGGGGCGCGCGATTCAGCGGCCTCGTGGATGTTCCTGACACAGGGAATTGGACCTTTTTCATCAACTCGGATGATGGCTCGGAATTGTGGGTCAACGGCGTATCCCTTGCGACGAATTACGGAAGCCACGGCATGAGGGAACGCTCCGGTTCACTCAACCTCACCCAAGGCTTACACGAATTTCGCATTGAGTTCTTCCAAGGAGGCGGTCCTCACGGTTTGATTTTTTCATGGCAAGGACCCAACACCCCCAAGGCCACTGTTCCCTCTTCAGCCTTCTACGTCACCAGCGACCTTGTGCCCCAGGCAAGTCACTTAATTCACCACTGGGCCTTTGAAGATGGAGTTGGGGCAACGGCCGTCGACAACGGGAGTGGGGCCGAAAACTTCACCCTCAGCGGGATGGACAACACCAACTGGCGTTCGTGTTCCGATGGAACATGCCTTTGGTTCGACGGCAACGACGATGTTGCTGAAGTTGAGGTTGACGGTTACGATGGAAACATGACGGTGAGCCAATGGGTTTGGGCCAACACAACAGCGCAGTCCAATTATGCCTCTACCTTCGCCATCAGCGACCAAGCTGGCTCGAACGCCTCGTTCCAACACATGATTTCAAGCAGCCAATGGAGATTACACAACAACCAGACCAAGACGTTTGGAGATGTCGTAGCTCAGCGGTGGACGCACCTTGTGACGGTGTTTGACGATGGAGACATCCGTCAGTACATGGACGGCGTGCTGGTGAACGAGGACATCTATCCCAGTGGCTCATTCACGAACGTTGACCTCTACAAGTTAGGTGTGAATCGTGCAGGAAGCGCATATTTTGAGGGGATGATCGATGAAGTGATGGTTTGGGACATCGCCCTTGAGGACCAAGACATCACTCGCCTGCGGCGCACCATCATCGATAACTGCACCTCATATTCAGGGGCTGGAAATGACGTGGCTAGCCTTGAAACCAGCTTTACTGTTCCAAGCGACTTGATGGACCATGTTTGGAACATCTACGTCTACGGTAAGCGTGAGGGGGAAGTCAACGGTGCCTTCAGCCTCAGCGTAGACGGGGAAGACAGCTCTGGTAATGTCCTCTCAAACAACGTATCAGAACACAAGACGTTCACCACCAGTTGGACATCTCAAGCGATGCGAATGAGACCATCAGCTGGAGCGACTCAATTCACGATTAAAGTGGCTATTGACATCGATTCAACCTCAACTGTGGGGTCATTGTTCATCGATTCAGTCGTCCTTCGAGCCATCCGACCCCACATGGACTGGGTCAACGGGTCCATCGCCGATACCGCCGTTTCCACCGGTGGGCGTTCGTTTGATTGGGGGACGACCTACGGCCAATCCTTGGTGGCTGATCTCCTCGAAGACGGCGTCTCGGGAGTGAAAGGCTACGTCTATGAGCCATACTTGACAGCCGTTGGGTTGCCAAGCACCTTCCTTCCGACCTATGCGTCGGGCTACAACCTTGCAGAAAGCCATGCGGCTGCAAACCTCTACACAAGCTGGATGGGCGTGGTTGTCGGAGACCCAAAGATGGCCCCCTACATCAATACACTTCACGATGTTAACCTGATGGCTGTTCGGCCGGTTGGGGACATCAATTACAATGAATCAACCACGCTCGAAGTGCTGGTCGAAAACCTCGGCATGGCTCCCTCCAACGGAACCCTTGAGGTGCGATCAGTCATAGGGAACACCTTGCTTCATCAGAGCTCTCTTTCACTTCCTTCAGGAGATATTTTTGGAAGCCGGACGACGGTGAATCTGACGATTACCCCGATGACCACTGGATACCTCGACCTGAAGATACGCTACGTAAACACCACGCCCGAACGAAATCTCGACAATAACCTACAACCTCTCTCCTTGGTGGTGAACGCTCCTCCTGTGATCGAAGACGTGTATTGCAGTGCATCCTCCCTCGCGCGCGGCGGGTACACGATTTGTTCGGTGGAAGCCACCGATGACAACGGTCTTTCAAACGCAACTCTCCAATGGCAGATACTTGGGGTAAACGAGTCCCTGAACGGGACCGCCTGGCTTACCCTCCAAATGGGAGCCGTGAGCTCGACATTGTGGCAAACATCGCTCGTGGTTCCCGCTGGGGCCTCTCTGGGCTCCGTAGCTCTGCGGGCGACTGTCCACGATGAAAACAACATGACGGCAATCGCCACGGTGGAGAATGTAACCCAAGTCGTGGATGCACCCCCGACATGGTACGGCCCGCATGCGTCGGGGGTCGACCCACCAAACTGGAACAACGCTTCCTTCCTTCCGAACAAGCCATCCATAGGACTCCTCCGCCATAGAACCAGTTCACTGACAGCCTGCGTAATGGATGCTGATTACCAACTCAGCACACCCCTACCGGTCTTTATGGTGAACCGCGGCGCGGTTAGCAACGCCACATACATCCCTCAATCAGCGACGAACTTGTACTGTTACTCTGCGGCGCTGAGTCTTGAGCAGGGCAGCGGATTAGAAGACGTCGAAGTTGAACTTCGGTCTGGCTCAGGTTCGCTACTTCTGCAACGAACCTTCTCGGTTGACGACCGCGCTCCTGTTCTTTCGATCAGCGTCGAATCTGAAGATGGCCTTCCGCTTGACAGGGTGGTCGGCAATGGAAACGAACGGGTGCGAATTGAAGTTTCGGACGTTGACGATCCCGGTACCAGTTTCATCGGCGACATCACGCTTCAATGGCCCGGTGGAGAACCGATTCAGGTCCCTCTTGACATCTCAGATGGTGAGACCACCGCCTTGGTTCACCTTCAACAACTGATGGTCCCGCTTGAAGGGGGCGACCTCCAACTCACAGCAAGCGGTAGTGGTCAGCATGGCGCAACCTCAACGGCAAGCATCAACATACCGTTCCTGCTCACGCCGCCGACGGTTGTGTTGTTCGAAGCGTGTGACACCGATGGAGCAGTTGAAAACATGACGTTCGGACAGGTGGCTACGTTGACCGTGGGCCTCGTCAGCGACCGACCCTTGCAGTCATCCAGTGCACAATTAACACAATCTGGATGGGCCATCAATGCTCCTGCGGTCGAGGAAGCGATGTGGGAACCCGAACAACCTCCGACGGCTTGCAACCTCAACGACACCATCAATGGAGAAATAGAATGGCTCTACTTCCGGCTGAAGTTGGACAACTCCCTAGTGGATGGACCGGGCAGAGCTATCTTTACAGTCAGTGACATTGATGGCTTGAGAAAATCTGAATCATTGGACCTTGTATTCCGACATGCACCAACAATGTTTGATCGTGTTGAATTTTCCACACCCACACCGGGTCAAGACCTCTACGGCAATGTTTCCGTAAGCGACCTTGACGGACTCGAAGAAGTCGTATGCGCCTACAACCTCTACGGCGCCGATGGCGGCTTGCTGACCCAATCGGCCATTCCTGCTGGTCCTGAAGGTTCTCTTACCAACCAACTCATCTACCAATACCCGATACCAGTCAGCCTTGCCAACACCACGCTGGAAGTCAACATCACCTGCGTGGACAACCTTCAGCAATCGTTTTTCTACAACACCACGTTGGTGATTGAAGCGGCCCAGTCATGCGTTGACTGCCAACAAACGACTGGAGCGGACCAAAACACGGCAGCTGAAACCAAAGCCAACATGGTTCCTTTCGTCGTGGTCTTGATTCTCCTGATTGCTACAAGCATCGTTTTGCTCACCGTAGTACGGCGAAAACAAAACCATGGGTCGGTACTGGAATGGGGAGAAGAGGGGCTCGACCCTCTTGAAAACACGGAAGCCTTGTTTGAACAAAGCGTGGGAGAGGACCTCTTCTCTGAAAATCTTGTTGAAGAAAAAGTCCCAAGCATCGTCCCAGAAGGATGGACATTGGAAGCCTATACCTCCTGGCTTGACGGCCCGGTTCCCGAGCATTGGGACGATGAACAGTGGGCCGCCTATGTCATTTCCTCAAAAGCAACACTCGCTGAACACGCAGATGCATCGGAAGGGTGATGAGCAACGGACCCTTGTAGAGGCCTGAGCGACATGGCCATTGGATACGTACTCATCAACGTTCAACCCGGAACAGAACAACAAGTCTACCATGATGTCAAAGCCCTCCCTCATGTCACGGACGCCACGGTCCTGTTTGGAGATCATGACCTCATCGTTAAACTGGAAGCAGGTGACCTCGCCACCATCGCCAAAGCCGTGGTTGAACACATCCGATCTGTAGAAGGTGTGGTAACCACGAAAACATTGGCTGGAGCCGACCTCGATTGAGACGTTGGAAAACCGCAAGACTGAGGGGTCATGCCCGAAAAACAGTCTTCGGAATGGTGTACTGAGCGGCATATGTGGCGCAGTACCCCTGTTTTTCGGGGAAAATATTATATGCTCTAGGGTGCAACGGTGATTCGGAGGAAATCCAAATGGCAGACGGAAAAATATACTTCGTTCTCATGGAGAACGGAAAAGACACGACGCAAGTATTTGCAAGCAAGCAACCCCGCGGTGCAGCCTTGAAGGCAGCAACACGCGGACATACGGACATCAAACTGCGAGAGCGTGGCACCAAGCGTGTTCACCACTTCTCTGGCAGCATTTCGATGGTCCCAAAGCCTGCTGGCGGACCTGACTGGCTTCCTGACCAGATCAAGAAGGCCAACGTCAAGAAGCAAGGCATCCTGCACCTCGATTGAGGAACGCAGCTTGCGCTGAACTTCATCCAGCTCTCTGAGTTGTACAACGACCTCCTCCGTGCCAAGGCACGGAAAAGGTCCCCACCCTTTCTCAAACCCTCTTCATCAACGATGAGTTGATAAACACAGCCGATATTTCACAACTGTCCTCAGGGACACGGGATGCACACCCGCTTCGGCGGGAGGCGGTGACGCCAAATGAACAAACGAGGGATGCGAACGCCACAACCACAAGCGCGGCGGCCAAGCCAACGGCGCTTGACCGATGAGCAAGTTACGCTTCCCGCTCGATTGGTTCACCTTCGCCATCTTCCTTGGTTGGGTTGCTATCAGCGTCAATTGCAAACCGAGAACAAATCCGACAACACCCAAAAGTCGTACTTCTACGGATTACGCCCATTGATCGAAACAACCTTGCCACGCGAAGACGTGTTGGACGAAGCCACCTACGAGGCACTCCCCATTGAAGAACTCGCCAAACGCATGGAACCCATGAATGGTCGGTTGGACCTTTGGGCACACAGCATCGCAGGACTCAAACCTACGACGTACAACGCTCGAATTGCCGCCGCCCGACATTTCATCAAATGGCTCGGTCTCATTTGGCCAGACCACCTTCAACGAGCCCGCACCGGGAAACGCCTTCCACGTACACTCACGCGAAGAGAATTGACCAGCGTTCTTGAAGTCGCTGAGTTGAGTGAAGACCCCGCCACCTCCCTCGTGGTCACCTTGATGCTTGATACAGGAATGCGGGTGAGCGAAGTCTGCGGGTTGAACCTTGAGGACGTTGATTTTGACGATGAATCGGCGAGGGTCATCGGAGGGAAAGGAGACAAAGATCGATTGGTGCTCTTCACCAAACGGACGGTTGAACGGCTAAAGGCCTGGATGCCCATCCGCACCCGATTGGCATCCGCTGATGAACAGGCCTGCTTTGTGAACCGGCATGGGCGACGAATACAGCCTCGTGGCATTCAACGCATGATGGACGCCTTGGGCCAGGAAGCCAACCTGCCAAAGGGCAAACTCACGCCCCACGTTCTTCGACACAACTTCGCAACAGGTTTGTTGGAGCGAGGAGCAGATTTGGTCACCATCCAACGATTGATGGGGCACGCTACCATCGCCACCACTCGAGTGTACCTTGAAATCTCAGACCAAACCCTCAGGGAAGTCTACCATCGAGCTCAATCCATGCGGGAGAACATGGAAGAAACGACGATTGAGACAAAACCCGTTGAGGAGACGACGCCTTTGGTCAGCACGCACGGCATCCTCTGATCACGTGGTCGATTTCTTTCGTTTTGCCATTCGTTCTGGCCCAACCCATTCTCGGTGAGGATGAATGGCTTTCCCCTGGTGGCCCTCAATGGGGCAATGTTTTCCTGAACGACAGCGAGAGCAATTGCTCTTTGGGGGAAGTTCAACCGTTTTGCGAAGGCGACCGTATTTTCGCCTTGGCATGCCTATTGATTTAACGAGAGGGTCTTCAAAGATAGCGGTCTTCTCAAGGTTTTTTGAACCAAGGCATGTCTTTCACAGACTTTGGGACCTTGATGTTCGTTCCCTTTCGATCCTTGTCTTTACTGGTTTTGAGGGTCGTGGATGCTGCCTTGGTTTTTTCAACGACTTTTTCTGCGACCTTTTGGCCTTGACCGACGGCTTTTTTGGAAGCGGTTTTTGATGCTTCAGCCGCTTTTTTCGTCGAGGATTTCGCCTTTGATGCTGCCTTTTTGGCGGCGTTAGCGGCCTTTTCAGTGGCCTTCTTCGCAGCACCGGCCGCTATTCCACTGGCTTTCTTGGCGGCTGCTTTGGTTCCACTGGCCGTCTTGGCGGCAGCTGACACTTTCTTGGCCACCGAAACGGAAAGGCCGGCTTTTTGCAAGTCGCCAAGGCTCGCCTTAGCGAGTTTTGCAACCGTACCCATCTTTGCTGCTGTCAATTTCTTTGCTGTTGCTGCGCCAATGCCTGGCAACGATGTGATGCCTGAACCGTCTGCTTTCCCTGCCATTGTTTCACCTGTTCTACGATAGAACTGGCCCAACTTGAACCTTCCTGCAATGGTGATAGGTCTGTTTGGGCGGTTGTTTCTTGTGTACGCATCGGTCCCGAGAACTAGAACCGACGTGATTGTAAGGACATCCGAGCATTCTCTGGGAACATAAATTCAATCGTTTGAGGCTTGTTTATGGATGAGGTACTTGACGCCAGCGCATCAATTTTAGTGGCCCAAGTACGGCAAGCCGATGCCTCGCACAAAATTGACACCACCCATCAACTGCTCCGTGGAAAACACTTCACCGGACCGAACCGAGTTGTCTACCTCGGTGATGTTTCGAAGGCTCTTTTGGCACAACTCTCTCAGGCTGAAACACCGGTGTTCGATGAAGCCCCGGGTTACAACGAGCAGCGTTGGAAACTGAAAACAACCAGTAGTAGTTTGAAGATCAAAATTCATTCAACCGCTTATTGGGGATGGGGGTTGCTGACTTCGGGATACCTCAACGTGATCACGCTTGAGGGGCCATTGAACGAACGAGCACGTTTGGTGCTCGACATGACCAGTTCATTGGGACAATCTCCTTGGGAAATGGCTCACCCAAATTCAGCTGAAAAATGGCTGAAGCGACACGACTCTGCCCTTAGCCTCAAGCATAACGAGCAGATTTGGAAAGCGTTGCAACAAGCCGCTCGCTCAAACCTCAACGAAGCCGTTGAACGCATGAAAGAACACAGCGAGACGGTTTGGTCAGAGAGCATTGATGATGCCGATGAGTGGCGAACCGTCATCGACGATGACCTTCACATGGCACGTCAGGCGTTAGCAGAAGACAACGCGCCCGGTGTAGAACGCGCTCTTGCTCGTATGGAAGCCAGCCTCATACAAATCAAAAGTGACCCTGAGGCGAACTACATCGAGGCTCCAACATCTGTGCTGTCCGACGGTAGTGACCGAATATCGGATGCTTCGATGAAGCCCATCAAAACGGTTGAACTCACCCAGGCTCTATCCGCAGATGACGATGTCCCATTCGTTGACTTAACCCAACTTCCATCGTTCGATGAGGAAGAATGATTCGCGCGTCGCGTTCATAAGGGGGAGGGCGCTGGCCAAGAATGGTCCACATGGCGGCAAAGAAGAAGAAGAACGACGGCAGCGGCATCCAGCAAGCTGCAGGTTTGATTCGCTATTTCGATGAAGAGTCTGAGGAATCTTGGAAAATCACTCCGGCTCAGGTCTACTTGGCTTGCATTGGACTTGGCGGGTTCTTTTACCTCGTTAACCAAGGCGTTGTCCAAGCCATATGGAACCTGTTCTGAGCCTACAAGGCTTGAATCAAAACAACTTGGTTGTCATTCGCAGCCATGCATCGAGCTACTTCGAGCGCCGTTGACAAATCCTCGGTCACCCCGAGCACTTCTTCACCATCCGAGGTTTGAACGATCAAACGGTGCGTTAATTCACGAAGGGTTGACGCTTCAATGCGTTCAAAAATCCAATGTTCGTTTTCGATACGGACCAAGGCTGGAACCTCCGTTAGTGGGCCCATTTGTTGACCGATGCGTTCGGTTCGCGAAGTGAGTGAAGCAAGGTCTCGAGTTGGCCTCCAAAGACGTTGTCGTAGAGGAATTCGTAATTTTCGTCGTGGTTCAACGCCTGCGCGGAAAGCTCGTGCCATAAGGGTCCCATCCCTGAAATCCGAAGATTTCATTCTCCGCTCTTTTCACCCACCTTTAAGGAGCGCGCATCACAAACGAGCTAAATCGTGGTTTTTTCGAGTCCCAAGCCCCGTTCATAGCGCAACCACGCCCATGAGAGAACCGATACCGTAACAAGAGCGAGCACACTGATTCCCAACGCCCGTTGTGGATCTCCGGTCAAGATGGCCCATGCAAGATAAACCATCAAAACAGCAGTGGAGACCATCACCAATGGATGGACGATTCGGCCGATGGAGGCGCTTAGGTACACGACAAGTTGAGCCGCCCCTGCGAACAAGAGAGCAGGGAAAAGAAGCCAGGCACCATCTGAGGTGAGGGCGCTTAATGGAATGAACAACGTCAACGCAACCCGGAACCACCATGCTTCCGGGTGGTGAGCTGCATCAAAGCCAGCCATGGGCAGGGCCATTGAGGCCACGCCCACAAACATGGCCAAGGCCATCCACCGCCAACCAAGGAACAGCGCATCCGTGCCAGTCCCGTAAACGGAAACCTTGTCCGCCATCGAAGCGGTAATGACGAGCAAAATGATGGCGCCAAGTGACACATTCCAAGCCAGTGTTTGTGCTTGCTTCATGGTCGGGCCCTGAAGGCCTTCTGCAAGCGTCGAGAAGGCATGGACGCCCACCATCCATGTCGAAACAACGGTGATGATGAGGGCCATAGCCAATCGACTGTCCGTCGTTGGTCGAGCCCACCATGAGAGCGTGAAGGCGTCGGATTGAGCAAGGCAAGCCCAAGCGACGAGTCCAGCGGCAATGGATTTGAGAAGAGCCCTCTGAAACAAGCGTTGAGTTTCGCCGCTCGATGCCATATGGGCTGATGCCGTCAAAATTTCTCCCGACATCATGAGCAGAAGGGTGAACAGCACAAGGCCCGCTAGGACCGACCAGTTCGGAAGGTCAACGGTAGGTGAGGCAGGAGCGAGGTCAAGGGGAATGTAGGCCTCCTGCGGAAAAAGAAGCATCAAAACCACGATGCTCCACCAGCCAGAGTAGGTCATCATGCGAGACTGGACAAAATCGGCGGTTTCCGCAGAAGCGGAACGCAGGCTTGGGAGGCGAGGCGAGAAAAGGGCGAAGACCAACAAGGCCAGCAATCCACCCTCAATTCCACCCTGGCCTGTGAAAAGCACCCGCAGGCACTCCTGAACCGTAGCCTCATCACCCAGTATGAGGGCGACTTCCGGATGTGTCGGGTCAAGGGAGAACAGATCAACGGTTCTAGACAAGACCAATCCAACGACCAAAAGAGGCGGGGTAGCGAGGTAAAGACGGCGCATCAGGGGGCGATGTTGGAGCGAAGCGTGCAGGTAAAACGCAAAGACCCAAGCAAGGCAACTGAGGAAAAGCACCGGCAGATACCATGGTGCGGAGTTCGCCAGCATGGAACGGAACGCCATGAACCCCCTTTTCATCATGGCGGAAGACCAAAAGCGAGGACCACCGAGCCCAGCATGTGAGAGGACCAACCGATGCCACTGAGGAACGAAGAGCGTATGCTCAACAATCCTCACTCACTGCCCTTGTTCGCCACTTGGGTAGGGACGAAAAGACGTGGCTGAACACCGCGCTTGAACCTCTTCCGGAGACGTTTCGCATCTCGCTCCATCGAGCCGACCGACAGTGGACGGTTGAACAAGTGAAGGGCATCGGAGCCATCGAACTCCCATGGATGCCATCCGAAACGGCGTTTATGATGCCGTTCGCTCGGGGCAAAGCCCCCGAAGGTTTGCCTCAACGGTTGATGGCACTGCTTCACGAAACAGGACGAATTACACGCCAAGAAGCGGCGAGCATGCTCCCCGTACGCTTGCTCACCGCACAGCAAGAAAGCCTCGCTTTGGACATGTGCGCTGCCCCGGGTTCGAAAACCACCCAACTTGGCGAACGGCTGCATCCCGACGGGGTCGTCGTGGCCAACGAACCGGTTTCCGGCCGACTCAATATGTTGGTCAGTAACAAGAGCCGTTTGGGACTTGCCAACATCGTTGTTACTCAACATGATGGGCGCCATTTTGGGCGTCTCCCTCCACCTGGTTTTGATGCGGTGATCGCCGACGTCCCATGCACCGGCACCGCAACCACGCGCAAGAACCGAGATGTGTGGTGGGATTGGACCCCAAAAGAAGGGCGGAAGATGTTCAAGATGCAGGTCGACATTACCGCCCGAGGCGCCTCCTTGCTCGTTCCAGGTGGACACTTGGTGTACTCCACGTGCAGCCTTGATCCGGTTGAAAACGAGGCTGTGGTCGCCGAGATACTTCGGCGTTGCCCGTACCTGGAACTCGTTCCGTTGGAATTGGACGGCATCATCTTGCATCAAGGGTTAACCTCTTGGCCAATTCTTGACGAATCTGGTACGCCCGTCGCTCCCCAAGAAGCCGATAGCCTGCCATTTTTCACGCCTGCTCACCTCGGTCCGGATGAACGAATGGCCTTGGGCATTGGAGACAATGAGCAAGAACAGGGGATTGCCGCGCAGCTTCCTCTTTGCTTGAGGTTGTGGCATGAGGAGAACGATACGGGTGGATTTTTTGTCGCCCAATTCCGCCATCGTGTGGACTCGCAGGGTGAACAAGTCGCGAAGGCCTATCGTTCCCGGAGAGCCAGTCGTCGAGATGACGATTGGGCACCCACCGTCAAAGTTCCACCAAAACCAACAGCGAATTCTGTGATTGAAGCCGAAAAAAGCGTGGTGGCTCACGTTGAAACAATGTACGGTATTGACCTCACATCGTTCTCGTTGTGGCAACGAGGAAAGCGACTCAACCTCGCCCCACCAATGGTTCATGAACGATTGTTCAAGCCGGCTTCACCAACGAATAAGGGCGACGTCTGGGGCGGAGAATCCTTCCATCCGGTTCGAGTCGTCCACGCCGGACTTCCTGCGTTCACGCTCAAAAAAGGCTCATGGCGCTCAAGGCAAGAAGCGTTGTACGCGTACAGCGATTCTTTTACAGAAAACATCGTGTCAATTGAGCCGGATACCTTCGTTCGGTTGCTCCGCGGGTGGGCCCCCTTGGTAGAGGATTTTTATCAGGAAACGGAAATTGAACACCTCCCACCGGGTGGTTTTCTGCTCCGTAGCCTTTTGCCTTGGGGGATTGAGACCATTTCGGTGTGGGTCGGTGCCCGAATCACGCTGATGATCGACACCAATGAACAAAACATACTGCGCCACAAGTTGAACCTCCCATGGCGTGACGAGGAGGAATGAACCGTGCGATGGCTCTTTGTTGCGACCTTGGCAGCGTTGTTATTCCTCCCCGGTTCTGCGGCGAATGAGGAGCCGTGGGCAATTCATGCAGAGGAGGAGGTAAAGTCCAGCAGTGCTGTTGAACTTCGTGAAGTCTACGTCCCGAACTCATTGGAAGATACACCTTTGCCTCCCCAAAATCATGTGCAATGGACTTGGTGGTCGTGGAGCAGTGAAACAGGTTCCTCGTGGCCCGATGATGACGCCTTGTACCGCGCCTCCAACCGAAACATCTCGTTGAACACCTCCTCCGACGAGGCGACCACGGAATCCCATCAACATCCAAGTTTGAGCCTTGTTGAGGTTGTTGGCCAGGTCAAAGTGGTTTCAGCGGAAGACCGAGCACGAATGGTCGCCTTTGACCTCGAGCTCACTCCGCTGCAAAATCTGAGCAACCATACGATTCTCTACGTGGTGTTAACCGAAGATTTGGCGTACGATCAGCATCAGCGTCAACTTGAGCACCTCGTTCGAGAAATGAGGCCGGAAGTTGGGTTTTCCGTCAAAGCCAACAACACCACCTCGTTCGTCTCCATGCTTCCCGCCGACCATCTTGAAGCCGCTGGCGTTGATTTAACGACTCAACCTACCGGATGGTCGTACACCATTGCCGTGTTTGGCAGTGAAGATGATGGCAACACGGAGTCGCGATTGTTGTGGATGGCCCATGGAGAGCTGCCCTCTCCTTCTCAACAGATTTCGGCCAACCAAGCTTGGACGCCGCTTTTACTCACGGCCATCACGGCCGTCATCGCCGTGTCCTTGATCTCTGCCATACGCCAGCGACAAGATGCGATCCCGCGACTACGCGCTATGTGGTCCACCGATGAGCGGGACACCGTCCGCGTCCACCTTCATGCTGGCTCGCTTCCGTTCCGCATCACAACATGGACGGCCATGCCTCCATGGCAGTTCAAAGGTCGACCACCGCGGCTTCAACTTAAGGCTGGAGATAGGACGGAAATACACGTCGAATTCAAAGACCTGTGTCATGAAGACTGCCACTTTGAAGTCGCTATTGAAATTGAAGACTTTGGGGCGTGGAAACAACACCTTTGGTTGCGTGGTCCAAGCGTTGTTTCATCGGAAGAATTCACCAAAGAAGAAGAGTGAAGCCTTGAAAACCTCTCCGCCTTTGCAGGAAACAATGAACTTGGACGCCACCGACCGTGCGTTGTTGTCGCTCCTGAGCGAAGATGCGCGAGTCAGCCATCGGTCGCTCGCTCGAACCCTCGGGATTGCACAAGGGACGGTCACGAATCGAGTGCGGCGATTGGAACAAGAAGGTGTCATTGAAGGATACCGTGTGGCGCTAAATCCAACTCAACTGGGGTGGTCCATGACCATCATGGCGGGACTTCGGATTCAGAAAGGGCGGATGATCGATGTGCAACAGAAGATTTCTGCTGACCCGCGAGTGTTTGCTGTGTACGACGTGACGGGAGATTGGGATTCCATCGTCCTCGCTCGTGTCAAGGATCGAGCCGACCTTGACAACTTGACAAAGACCGTTTTTACACTCGATGGCGTATCCCGTTCCTACACCCATGTTGTGCTCAACACCGTCAAGGAAGAAGCCTTTCCAACGCCGGATGTTGATCGTTGATTCAGTCGTCGTACATGTCCACCAATGGGCCAAGAACGTCAACGAGTCCTGAGAGTCCCTCGACGACCCGGGTTTCTGGCTTAAGACACCGCATCAATACCGAGCGGAGTTGTTCATCAAATCCGACATCAAGCGATTCAAGATTCCGACGGATGTTGGCCTGCAGACGCCCTCCTGTTCGGTCCCAATCCATGAGGACAATCACGCTGGGTCCCCGGTCATGCTTGCTTCGACGGCCGTATGTTTCCACCAAATGAACGAGTACATCATCGACTGGCCAACCGCGGTTTAGCACTTCAATGGGCCCTGAAAAACCAAGCCGTTCCAAGGCCTCACGGTCCCGCCTTCCCTCGATAAGTACCACGGCGTTCGAGGTTCGATTGCGCAGGCGAGCATGCGCCAAAGCCTGCGCTGCGTGATGCCAACGCACCTCAGCGTTGGACGAACCACGGCCGATTCCATGGTACGAATCCCGGGTCACTCAACACCCTCCAAAATGGATTCGAGGAGACCAACCAGGTTCTCAGGTGTAGCGTCTTCAACACGCACCGATTTCAATCGTGATTTACGTCCCGATGTGATGCTAAGCGAGCGAGCCTCAAGTTCGAGTTGGGTAGCAAGCACGTGCAGAACCGCTTGATTTGCTTTCCCATCCTTGGCCTCGGCCTTGACAGCGACGGAGATTCGAGCCCTCCATGCATTGAATCCAGTGATGCCCTGCGTCTTGGCCGAGGGTTGGACCTCAATATCAACGATGACCGAACCATCCAGAGTGGGTGAAAGACAGGAACTGACGCCCATAATTTACACTTCGCGCGGCGGGTTCAAGTAGCATCGCCTCGGTTGTATTGGCGAGGATGAATTGGGTGAATGAACCGTTCAATTTCGGGCAGAAAAAATCGCGAAAAAAACGCGTACCGATACGCCATGAAGCAAAGAAAACAAATCACGGTTCTAGCCCTCATCAAGTAACGCTTAAGGGGGGCCTACGCGGCCGGTCAAATAGGGTGGTTGCATGGTAGCAGAAGATACGGTATTTGCTGTTCTCTATGATAAGTTCATGTTTTGGGCCATTTTGGTCGGCATCTTTACCTTCGGCTGGATGTTCTTGGCCATGCTCAGATACCGAGAAGGCGTTGAGCCCGATACCACGCACATCGACCACATCGAAGTGGGGTCATTCCCGGTTGACCGGCACAACACCAAACTCGAAGTCTTTTTCTACGTCGTACCGACCATTATCGTCGCTTGGCTCATCGTTCTGGCCCTTTCGTCCAACACTACGGTCTGGGTCATTCCGGAAGAATCCGAAGCCCATGACATGAAAATCGTAGGAAAGCAATGGTTCTGGGAGTTTGAGTACAAGGACTCCTTAACGTGGGAAGATGACCCTTCGATCACCGGCATTAATGTCGACTGGAGGGGCACTACGCTCACGGTCAACAGCACCAACGCTCAGGCGGTGAACGTATCCATCACAACGGTTGGTGGGAGCACGTTTGGCGACACGATGAGTTACGACCCAGTCTCCATTGACCAAATGACCGGCCAGGCCACGGTCCCGATGACGTTTGCCCCTCAGAATCATTCCGTTGTTGAGGTGACGGACGCCGATGGAGAGCTCCTCCACACCTGGATGCACATTCCAGGGGAGGATGAAAACGGATACCGAGATAACTTTGCCTTTTCATCTGCGCTCGGTGAAGACATGATTCTACCATGCGACCAAGACGTGGTGTTCGAGATGCACTCCGCCCCATCCGACGATTCCAACCCCAACTACATTGGCGTTCAACACTCCTTCTGGCTCCCAGAATGGGGCGTGAAGGAAGATTTGGTTCCCGGAATTGAAGGCGGCACGTACATGACCGTCATGCCTGACGACCCCGGCTTGTTCCCCATCAAGTGCGCAGAATACTGCGGAAACCAACACTCGATGATGGTTGGCCAAGTCAAAATCGTCGCTGCGGAAGGAATGAACTGCGACGCCGACACTGGCGTTTTGAAAATCTCAGGCGGAAGCACTGGAGGTGACTACTGATGCGCGGTCGTGCAACGCTTCTCTTGGGCGTGCTGTTGGTCGCTTTGATGACCGCCCCTCAATTTACGGCAGCCCCAGGCGGCATCGGTGCTGCAGGCGATCAGGGATGTACCTGCCACGGCGGCGCATCCCCTGACACCACGGTGCTGGTCGATGGTTTGCCCGCTACATACAACGCAAGTGAGGTCTACACGTTCACGGTCACCGTCCAAAACGACGTGATGGAAATCAACGATGTTGACTGGAACGGCCGTGCTGGTGGATACCGCATCCTCGCCTCACACGGTGAAGTCTCTGCTGTCCCTGAATCCCTCAGCCAAACAATGGACGGGGGATTGACCCATACGGCAGAAGCCAATGCGGTTCGCTCATGGACCTTTGAATGGACGGCCCCTGCTGCAGACGACCTCAACGTTGAGATGACCATCTACGGCAACGCCGTTAACGGCGGAAATGGTGCTGGCGGGGACCATTGGAACGTCGCTACTCAATCCATTGCGGGCATCAACGCCGGCGCCTTGGCCCCAAGTGCCAGTGCTTTGGTCATCTTCGTCACCTCCATCGGCCTCGCCGCTGGACTCATCTTCACCGGCGTTCTCTGGGTCTTCTACCGACGCTCTCCAGAGACCTTCACCATGGAACGGTTCTGGGGCTTCCTCAAGCCTTGGTTAACCACCACCGACCACAAGGAAGTCGGTATCATGTACTTCTTGTTCGGTTTCTTCTTCTTCCTCGTCGGAGGTTTGCTGGCCTTGCTGTTCCGCCTTCAGTTGGCACTACCAGAGAACGATTTCCTAACGTACGACGAATACAACTCCTTCTTCACGCTGCACGGGACGACCATGATTTTCTTGGCCGCCATGCCCATGATCGCCGGTTTCATGAATTATGTTCTGCCACTCCAAATCGGTGCAAAGGACCTTGCTTTCCCACGCATTAACGCCATGGGTTTGTGGCTCTTGGTCTTCTCCGCACCACTCATCTTCACGGGCATTTGGTCCGGCCAAGGAGCTGACATTACGTGGGTGATGTATCCACCATACTCCTCACTGACCGAAGCCAACCTCGGTTCGACCTTAGCCGACTACGGTTCCAATGCTGGAACCACGGCGTTCATCTCAGGAATGCTCATGCTTGGAGCCTCTTCGACGTTGGGAGGTGTGAACTTCATCACCACCGTGTTCACCATGCGTGCACCCGGCGTTACGTGGATGAAGATGCCGTTGTTCACCTGGTCGGTGTTCATCAGCGTATTCATGCTCTTCATGTCCCTGCCAGCGCTCATCATCGGTGTTGCCTTCCTTCTGTTTGACCACACCATTGGCACCCAATTCTTCGTCGCCGGAGGCGACCCGTTGCTCTTCCAGCACTTGTTCTGGTTCTTCGGTCACCCTGAAGTGTACGTCGTCATTGTCCCAGCCTTTGGTATCGTCTCCGAGGTACTCGCCACCTCGGCTCGACGCTCGATCTTTGGATACAAATCCATGGTGTTCGCCATGGCAGGAATTGGTGTCGTTGGTTTCATCGTGTGGGGCCACCACATGTTGACATCTGGTATGGACCCGTTCTGGAGAGCGTTGTTCATGGTCATGACCATGCTCGTTGCCATTCCAACCGGTGCGAAAATCTTCAATTGGCTCGCAACGCTATGGGGCGGTTCGTTGGTCATGAAGACCCACACCCTGTGGTCCCTGGGCTTCCTTGTGACCTTCACGCTCGGCGGTATCTCTGGAATGTTCTTCCCAGTGGCCGGTCTTGATATCCACTTCCACGACTCGTACTTTGTGGTGGCTCACTTCCACTATGTGTTCATTGGCGGAACCGTCTTTGCACTGTTCTCTGCAGTCTACTACTGGTACCCCAAAGCCACGGGACGTAAGCTCAACGAAACCCTTGGTCTCTGGCACTTCCTCATCGGCTTTTCCTCCTACAACGCAGCGTTCTGGCCCATGCACGCTTTGGGTATCATGGGCATGCCTCGTCGCACTCACACCTACACCCTTGAATCTGGCTTCGCTGAGTACAACATGGCGGTCACGACCTTCGCCTTTATCTTTGGAATCAGCCAGTTGTTGTTGGTTTGGAACATTATCTACTCGTCCCGTCGAGGAGAGCCTGTAGGCAAGGACCCATGGGGTGGATGGTCCCTCGAGTGGTCCACCTCCTCGCCACCGCCAACGCCGTCCTTCCACGACATCCCAACTCAACTTGACAAGAACGAAGAGTTCGGCCACCACAAGCAAGACGGTCCTTCACTGAAGGATAAGTTATGGGCCGCGGAACCAAAGGGGGCGGAAGAATGAGCGGTGGCGAAGCCCACATTGAAAACAGCGTCTGGATGCGCGCCGTGCTCATCGGCGGCGTTTTCCTTGCCATTGGTGTTCTCGCCTTTGCGACCATGGGCGTTGGTGTGGCCAACGTCAAGCATGTCGCTTACGAGGACGCCAAGCACGAGTACGAAGACGCAAAAGCAGACTATTACGAAGCGAAAGGCATCTACGAATCCGCCAAAGTCAACTACACAAACGCGGTAAATGCTTACGATGAGGCAAACGCCAGCGAGGCCAATGAAACCGAGCTCAGCGTGCTCAATGAAACCAAGTACACCAACCAACAAGTGTATGAAGAAGCGAATGAGACCTACACGACCAATGAGGCAGCCAAGGATGAGGCCCACCACCATGAAGTCGATGCCCACCTTTCCTACCTCACTTGGCGAACCGCCGGCATCACCATCCTTCTGATGTGCATCACCTACGCTGCTTTCTTGGGCCTAGGTGGGTTCTTGAATTCCATTTACTCCGATGACGCCGGTGAGAATGACC
>Ga0181422_1000150_pt1 | contig 21762 bp, 24 predicted proteins | sample 45SPOviralmetaG_FD_130147 | JGI IMG/M metagenome (GOLD analysis project Ga0181422, IMG submission 130147) | Marine viral communities from the oligotrophic San Pedro Time Series (SPOT) site, San Pedro Channel, CA, USA - 45 SPOT_SRF_2013-07-18 | ecosystem: Environmental > Aquatic > Marine > Strait...
ACTCGTTCACTTCTGGAGGAGCGCAACATTGACACCAGCCGTTTTGTGGTGATGAATGTTGTTACGATTGAAGAGTTTAGAGTCAAAGCACTTCAGTCTGTAGATAAATATATGAAACTGGATAAGGCTGATCGCCAGCCCATGATGTTCGTTCTTGACTCTCTTGGAATGTTATCCACAGAGAAGGAAATTGGAGACGCCTTGATTGATAAACAAGTCAAGGACATGACGAAATCACAACTCGTCAAGGGCGCTTTTAGAATGTTAACACTCAAATTAGGACAAGCTGATGTTCCACTCATTGTTACCAATCACACTTATGATGTCATCGGAGCTTACGTTCCAACTAAAGAAATGGGAGGGGGTTCGGGACTCAAGTACGCTGCAAGTTCAATCATTTATCTCAGCAAGAAGAAAGAGAAGGATGGAAAAGAAATCATTGGCAACATTATCCGCGCAAAGACTGCTAAGTCGCGTCTAAGTAAAGAAAACCAACAAGTTGAAGTGAGACTTTATTATGATGAGAGAGGACTCGACACCTACTACGGACTCCTGGAACTTGGAGAGAAAGGTGGGCTTTGGAAGAACGTGGCAGGGCGTTACGAGATGGATGGCAAGAAGGTTTATGCCAAAGCAATCCTTGCAGATCCAGAAAAATACTTTACACCAGAAGTACTCGACAAGTTGGATGCAGTCGCAAAGCGAGTGTTCTCTTACGGAGGAGGAGATAAGGTTCTGGATGGAGGAGTTTCCGAGCCTGACGAAGAAGGAGATAGTTGAGATCTTAGAAGTAACTGACATGTATTGTAATCACAACGATGCTTGCTGATTTTATAAAGGTTTATGATGCTCTTGACACTGAATATTGTCGTGGCATCATAAACTTATTTGAACATAATGAAACTCACCATGTTCGTAATGACAACATGGTTCAGTGTTTCACTGAATGGAATCTAACACATTACTGTCCAGATTCAATTCAGCATGGATTCAGTAACATTATTATTGATGTGATTGACAAATACAAGGCAGATGTGCCAGAATGTAGATATTTCCCAGAACAATTAGCATTGGAAGAGTTTAGAGTGAAGAGATATGTTGCTAACACAGGTGAACAGTTCAACTGGCACGTTGATGTTGGTGACAATGTCTCATCTAAACGTTATCTCTCATTCCTCTTTTATCTGAATGACAACTTTGAAGGTGGTGAGACCATCTTTGATGGCACCACAATCAAACCAATCAAGGGTTCAGTCCTTGTCTTTCCACCAACCTGGCAGTATCCTCACAGAGGATGTCAGGTTAGTATGGGAAGTAAATATATTATGTCCACCTATTTGAATTACACTTAATGCTTTCCCAGATTGAAACAACAATTCTGAGAGGATTGATCTACAATGAAACTTACACCAGGAAAGTCCTTCCATATGTTAAGGACACTTACTTTGAGACGTCCACTGGACGCACTTTATATCAATTCTGTAAGGAATACTTTATGGAATATGGGACTTGCGCGACAAAGGAAGTTATCGCCATCAGGATTGAAAACACTGTTGGACTCAACGAAGACGAATTCCAACTCCTTGGACAAACAGCAGAATCAATCTTCGTTGATGAGCAAATTGATCAGCAGGTGGACTTTCTAGTCAATGAGACTGAGAAGTGGTGTAAGGAGAGAGCAGTTTATCTCGCTCTCTTAGAATCAATCTCCATCCATGAGGGTGATGGTAAGACATCAAGAGACTCTATTCCCTTATTGTTATCTGAAGCTCTTGGTGTTTCATTTGACTCTCACGTTGGACATGAATATCTTGCAGACTACCAAGAACGATATGACTTTTATCACTTAAAGGAAGAACGAACAAGCTTTGGACTCGAATACTTTGACAAAATCACAAAAGGTGGTATCCCTAATAAAACTCTCAACATCGCACTTGCTGGTACAGGTGTCGGCAAGTCTCTATTCATGTGCAGCTTTGCTAGCTCGCTCCTCCTTCAAGGGAAGAACGTTCTGTATATCACAGCTGAGATGGCAGAGGAAAGAATTGCAGAGAGAATTGATGCCAACCTTCTTAACACGAATCTTCAGGACATAACTGAGATTCCACGTCCCATGTTTGAAACTAAGATAACTAACTTACAGAAGAAGACGCAAGGCAAGCTCTTCATCAAAGAATATCCAACAGCTTCAGCACATGCAGGACACTTCGATGCACTCATCAGCGAATTGCAACTTAAACAAAATTTCAAACCTGATGTGGTTTTTGTTGACTATCTCAATATATGCATCTCTAGTCGGTATAGTGCTGGTTCCAACGTCAATTCTTATACTGTTGTCAAGGCTATTGCCGAAGAACTTCGAGGTTTAGCAGGTAAACACAACGTTCCTGTTATCTCCGCTACACAAACAACTCGTTCTGGTTTCTCTTCATCTGATGTCACTCTCACTGATACGTCTGAGTCTTTTGGCTTACCTGCTACTGCCGACTTTATGTTTGCTCTTATTTCTAACGATGAGCTCGAAGCGATGGGTCAAATAATGGTTAAACAACTTAAGAATCGTTATAATGACACTTCAGTTCATCGTAAGTTCGTGGTTGGAATCGATAGAGCAAAGATGAGACTCTATGATGTTGAGCAATCAGCACAAGAGGATGTACTTGACTCTGAACCCGAATTCAAATATAATGACGAGAAACCTAAGTTCTCACCTAAATCCTTTGCTGACTTCTCTTTCTAATGGGACTAACAACTAAAAAATTACAATCAGAACTCGTGGTTCAAGATGAACCACATTATTATGAACTGAGAGATTCTCGTGGTAATCTTGTTCGTTGTTGTGGTTCTGCCACTGACGTAAACAAGGTATTACCTCTGTTTCCTGGTTGTACCTACCATAAGGTGTATTACAACATCCCAGACACAGTTGATGTGTCACACACTAATATAGGTGAGGAACTCACACTTCCTTCCCAACAAATCCTACCCCAATCTGAATTAGAACCCCTAGATCTATGACTAAGAAAGTTGACTTTAAGAAATACAGTAAGTTCGTCGATGCTGTTACTAGTGACGAGTCTCGTGACTTCGTCGCTCTCAGCGATCGCCTGGTTTCACTGGATGAGAAGGGTGCTAATATTGAACGCCTGATGACAGGAGCCATTGGACTCAACGCAGAAGGTGGTGAGGTGATGGAAATCGTCAAGAAGATGGTGTTCCAAGGTAAACCATGGAATGATGAGACCAAGTATCACCTGAAGAGAGAACTGGGTGATTGTATGTGGTATATCATGCAGTGTCTGATTGCTCTTGATTCCTCTGTTGAAGAGATTGTCGACATGAATGTCGAGAAACTCAAAGCCCGTTATCCTGGCGGTGAGTTTGATGCGTTTTACAGCGAAAACCGACAAGAAGGAGACTTATGAAACAGATTGTCATCTATTCTAATAACAACATTGAGTCTGACAGGGCAATGAGTTACCTCTTTAGACAAGAGGGTGACTTATGTGTCCTGTATTTGGACAGAGACTTCACAATGAAACAATTTGTGAGTGAGTTTGGAGAACAAGCAGAGTTCCCACAGATTGCTGTGGGTTCTCGTCATATTGGCGGACTAAAAGAAGCATTGAACTATTATGAGCGACACATCACCAATATCGGATGATCAAGCCTGGTATGAGGCTGTCTCCTGTATAAAGAAGTTGAATGAGAAGTTGGGAGGTAAGTTTACTTCTCAACTATGTACAGATCACTCAGGACGAGTGTCTCGAAAACTTATACTTGAATTGAGTGTTGAATCTGAGAAAATTGTGAATCCTGAGTGAGAATTTCTAACAGGATTCTCACCAAAATCTTCTTGAAATAGGACTCCAGGTGTCATAAGATATAGAGGAAGGAAAGGAAATTACCTTTTCACTATCTAAACATCAAAATGACTTCGTTTCAATCCAATCTTCTTCGACGTATCTCTTCTAAGAAAGGTCGCAAGCAAAACGGATTCACCCTCATTGAATTGATGGTGGTCGTTGCAATCGTTGGCATCCTGTCGGCTGTCGGTTTGCCTGAGTTGACCAAAGCACAAGACAAAGCAAAGGACAACGTCGCTGTAGCTACTCTCACTAACGCTGCTAAAGAATGTGCTCTGTCACTCATCCTCAATGGTGATGACACTGACTACATCACTGATGAAACTGCCGGATCTGAAACTGGTTGGGCAGCACAGGGTGTTACTGGCACCTGTGATGCTGATGAAGTCCTAACAGTTGAATCTGAGACTGAAGCTGAGTGGACTATCACATTCGTTGGCTCCACTCCTGGCACAGCAGTAAAGAGTTGATATGAACTTAGCATCCACTATTGTAGGGGTTGCCATCATGGGGGCTTCGGCTCCCTCTATGATGCAAATGTCAATCGCACCCTATGAAGCTCAAATTAGAGCAAAGAATCTAGGTATTGCTGAGACATCAGCAGTTGTCTATGCTGCTACCTATGAGGGTGGTATCGACATACCTGGCAACACTGACACTTGTGTGTCTAGTGAGCGTGAGGACACTATGAACGCCTTTAGCGTCACTTGCACTCACGGCACTGGCAAGTATGTCCAGTCTGTCACTCGTGCATTCCGTCTTGCTGTTCCTGATAAAGAACTAGACAGCACTGGTGATAGTATGTCTGGCAGAACATTTGCTTATGAGACACCAACACGGTTCTCGGGACACTCCTGCCCATACTATGATGAGTGGGGAACAAACGGTTACAATGACCAATACTATGAGGCACAAAACGGCGCTTGCATCCCCTTACCAGTGTGGACACAGACTGCTTATCAGTTCTCTAATCCTGATGCTTGGCTGTACGACGTGAACAACTACAATGGATGGGGTCATCACCCAGACTATGATAATGGTTAATCCCTTTAAATTCCTGAAAGAAGAATGGGAAGACTTCTGGTATAAGTATTCAGACGAACGAATTGAACTTGCCAGGGAAAGACTGGCAGTTCATCGTCTGAACTTAGAGGGTAAATGTGAATTCAATCCATACACAGAACCCGATAGCGATTGGTACAAATTTGTTCCTTGACACCCCCTGTTACCTATGTTATAATAAATAGGTAAACAGGGAACACCCATGGCAGTCAGAGGAAAGAATTTACACCTTGAACATCTGGAAGATGAGATTATTAATCTGGGATCAGAAGGTGGCAAACAAGCCATCAAGATTCTACGAGAAATGGGTAAGTTCTTGTCTGGCACAGGTGGAAATGTTAAGGTCACAACCAAGTGGGATGGTGCACCGGCTATCGTCTGTGGCACTGACCCTACTGATGGCAATTTCTTTGTCGGAACAAAGTCTGTCTTTGCAAAGAGTGAACCTAAGATATGCAAGAGCGAGGCAGATGTCCAGAGACTCTACGATGGTGTCCTGGCTAAGAAACTCTCAGAATCTCTGAAACTTCTAAAAGATTGTAACATCAAAGGTGTGTTACAAGGTGACTTGATGTTCACCGATGATAAAAAATTAGAAACCATTGATGGCGATAGGTTGATTTCATTTCGTCCTAACACCATCACTTATGCTGTGGATCCTAACTCAGACTTGGGCAAGAAGATTGATAAAGCTCAGTTAGGAATTGTATTCCACACAAAATACACTGGTGACACACTACCAGAGATGACATCATCCTTTGATGTCAAAGATAACGACTATAATTCAAATAATAATGTGTGGATTGAGAAGGCAGAATTCAAAGACATTGGTGGTGTCGCTTCAATGACGATGTCAGAGAAGAACACTTATGATTCTGCTGTGAACAAAGCAGAAGGTTCACTGAAGCAAGCATCTCGTGTCCTGGATATGATTCAGACAGGTAAGAAGAACCTTCAGATTGACACAGAGTTCAAGAAGTTCTTCAACAAATATGTGAAGTCAGGTAATAATATCCCGTCTGTTGACAGAGCTTATGATGATTTTATTGAGCATCTGACAGGTGAGTTTCAGAAAGCAATGGATAAAGTCAAGACTGACGCTGCTAAGACAAAGAAAGCAGTGGACTTGATGGAAAAGTTAGATAAGATGGAAAAAAACAAACAGGGATTCAAGATGGTCATTGCCTCTTATATGAATCTACAGGTTGCTAAGAACATTCTTGTTGGTAAAATGAAACGGGTTCAATCACTCCGTCTCTTTGTTGACATGGGTAATGGTGATTATAAAGTCACATCACCTGAAGGATTTGTTGGAATCAGTGGTAAGTCAGCAGTTAAGTTTATTGACAGGTTAGAGTTTGCTCGTCTCAACTTTACAGTACCTAAGTCGTGGTAAGATAAATAACTCTAAACCATAAGGGTTATGAACTTCAGAGAGTTTAGTAAGAATTTAACAGAAGGACCTAAGTACGATGACGAAAGGGGTCGTGTAAATAAAGGGAGTTCAGTAAGACAGGGTGATAAACTTCCTATGAAGAACCACAAGCCTATGCAGAGAAAGGCATCGGGCGATCCATCTGGTAGTGACCATAAAGTAAGAACAAAAGACGGCAGAAAGAATACAATCACATTGGATAAGAAGCACCCTGCAGTCAAAGGTGCTGTGTCTCGTAATCAGGCATATGGTGGTGAGAGTGAGCAACAATATAACCCTCTCAAGTATCGTAAAATCAAACAGGAGCTTAGAGACAAAGGTGGGCAGATCAAAGTACCTGGCAAACCACCTTATAAGTCTGCTGATAATAATTACACAGTGATCAGAGGCAAAGACGCTTATGATAACTGGAAGCCCGACTCCGCAGATATGGATGCAGTCGAGAAGTTAAAAAAGAAGAACTTAGAGAAAGCTTATAAAAAAGATGCCAAAGATTACCCTAAAATTGAGGAACAAACAATGAATTTTACAGAGTGGCAAGATTCACTTTGTTCGCCACTTTATGAGACGGACGAAAACCCCAAGTGTCCTCCTGGTTATAAGTGGAATAAGAAACAGATGAGCTGTGTTCCCAAGACAGAGAAAGATGACGTCAGTAAGAATAACAGCAAGGATAGACACCCCGGTAATGGACCCGGTTACCACACTATTGGTTCTCACGGAATGAACGGTGCCCCTTATGCTTATGAGGAGCCTGCAGCATCAGATTCTGTTTCAGAATCTCACGATTATGATAAGGAAGATGAAGACGAAAAGAAGTTCAAAAAGGATGATGCCAAAATGAAGTATGGTAAGGAGGGCAAGCCTTCATCACTGCGCCCTGGTGAAGTTCGTAAATATAACAAAGAAACAGGTAAGTGGGAGAGTAACAAGTAATGAAGAGTTTCTCAACTTACATTGCAGAACGCAAGGGCGAGAAAGCTCATCGTGATGCTGTAGCAATGGGTCTTCAGTACAAAGGCTTTGGTTATTGGGCAGATCCCCAGACAGGTGAAGCAAAGTATAAGACTGTGAACGATAACCTCGTTCCTGTTGAAGGCGATGTGGAGTCAGATCTCTATAAGGGTGATGACGTCGAAGGAGATCCTGCTGCCTCAGGTGGTGGACAGGGACAGATGGCTGTGCCTGGTGGTGCCGCTGCCGGTGCTTTACCTCCTGTAGTTGGAGATGGAAGTGGGTTAGGTGGCCCTGCTGATGGTATGGATGCTCAGGCACCTAAGAACTCTGGTTGGGAGGCAGGTCCAGAAGGTGACACGTGTGTTGGTGGACAGAAACCTGGTGAGATTGCTAAGGACGTGTTTGTTGGTAAGACAAATTATGTGAATTGGACTGCTGGTCCTGAAGGTTCCAATGCAATGACAATGGAGCTCGGTGAGATGAGGAGATGGATCACCGAGGGTACATTTACAAAAGAACTTAGAAGAAAGCAAGCAGCAGACCAAAAGATTCGTGATATTGAAGATGGAGTAAAAAGAAGTGCACCAGATGATGAAACTGCGGGCAAAATCAAACGAATGATTGCCAGAGGTGAATTGGATGCAAGTAAGATGAAGGCAGCTGGATTTGTGGCTCCAAAAACAGAACCACAATTCTCACCTTCTGTTGCTCCTGGTCCTCACACTGATGATGAAAGTGGTGGGATGGTGAGCGCTCCAAAGATGATGCAGCGTAGACCTGAAACAGTTCCTCCAGAACCAACAGGTCCAGAACAAGGTCCTAAACGACCACTCAATCGTCCTGGCGCTGGCACAATGATGCGTCGTGCAATGGGTGCACAAAAAAATGATGGTGATGTATGGGCAGGTGACATTCAACCAGCAAGAGATGCAGTCCAGAAAGCTAAAGAGGGCGGTAATGATGTCGCTTTAGGGAACCAGATTGCTCAGATGATGGCAATCAGAAACAATGATGAAGATAAAGGAACAGGACTTGATGCCACATTCAATCAGGATGAGCAAAAAAGAGTTGAAATGTTCAAAAAGATCCTCAGATTGCCTGCTGCACTGAAGGATGGAGAGGCAGTCAAGGGGTTGAATGAAGCAATCAAAGGACTCATCAAAAATCCAGACTTTGACTTAGATCAGGTTGGTGCAGACGATGATGAGGATTCTGATTCTTATTTGGATGAGGGTGCATTTGGTTCTGTGTTTGACGCTGGTGATGCAGTCATCAAGAAAGGTCAGTTGGGTCCTAAGGAGATCCAAGCTCTTTATGCAATGAGGGACTCACCTTACTTCCCTGATCTTATCAATGCAAGGTTTGATGGTGTGTTCAAACATCAGTCATCAGAATATAATAATCCTCTTCAGAAACCCTCTCGCGCAAGAGGACAGGATGGACAGGCAGCAAACGACTATTGGGATCCCCAAGATCAATCTGAATGGGAAGATAAGTATCCCAGTGCTGCTGGAACTTATGCGATGTCCAAAGCAAAGGGTGGACCTTTGTATCAGATGTGGGATGAGTTGACTCCTGAAGCACAAGAGAAAGCAAAGCGTCAGTTCTGGGAAGCAAGAGGGCAACTTCATCAGGCAGGCATTTCACATAACGATATGCACGATGGAAACATTTTTGTTGATGAAGAAGGAAATGTTCAGATTATTGACTTAGGACTCGCTAATGACAATCCATTGTCCGCTCTTATGGAAGGAATGGGTGGAATGAATTTTGAAGAGGGTGAGGATTATCAACTTGGTAATTATATGGGTGGTTCAGGAGCTCCTGAATCCCTGAGACAAAGAATGTTAGATAATCTTGAAGGTGTTATAGAAATGATTCAGGATCAGTGGTCTCTAGATGGTGCTGATTATGATGATTATGATGAGGATGAAGATTACTCAGCTAAAATGTCTGACGGTACTGAGATGATAGACAGAATGAGACAAGGGCAGATCAGAATGCAACCTGATTCATTAGAATTGATGGAAACATATCTACCTCTACTTCAGAATAAAGACACTGTGATGTCTCTTATCAAGAGACTTTATCAGAACATGGGTGTGGAAGATGACGAAGAAGATTCCAGTGAGGTTGGTCAGATGTTACAATCTATTAAAAAACCTGAGATTGGTGGATTCAGTAGTGCACTTGACAGACTAAGAGGATTGGGAGTAAATACAACTCGGATGGATAAAGTCAAACAAGCACTTGATATGGATGACTAAATGTGTTATAATAAATAGGTAAAGAAGAGGAATCTATGAAGAACTTAAACGACTTTATTTCAGAAGAAGATAAGAAGAAAGAAGGCATCAAGCCTGAAAAGAGTAATAATCGTGGAGCTGACGATAAGAAATATGTTCGTCTGATGGAGAAGTATAAGAGAGCTCGTCGTGGTGATAAGGATGAAGCTAACAAGATTCTGAAGCAGGCGTTTACCTTGGCAAAAGATGGTGATGTTTCTAAGCAGGCAATCACAGCAGGCGCTTATATTTGAACTAAATACCAAAAAAGGGTATTAGAATGTCACGCTGGAGTGTTTGGAGTAGGGGATTAGAAGATAAGCCAAGGTTTCTTAGTAACTTTGTAAAAGAGGCTTTAGACACAGGCAACCCATCTGTTGGTTCTTCTCCTGCTGAGAGAGCAAGGCAATTAGGACTTCAATCTGACGGAAGTGGTGGTTATATCGATCCTGAGACAGGACAAAAAGTTGCTGCCACAGTCAACGGTGAGTTAGTGTTCTATGACAACAGAGGACAGGGCGGTGGAGCAGTTTCTGACGGTTCAGGAGGTGCTGAATTAGCAAATGCTCAACCGACCTGGCAAGATCCTGCCACTGGAATGGCGATCACACCACCGTCTCGTCCAGAGTCTCCTGAAGAACAGATGGCAGTACCAGATCCAATTCCTGCCTCTGCTCCTGCTGGTTATGATTCGTTTATGAATCAACAAAGGATGAGAGCTTATGCTCAGAAGAATGCAAATAATATGCAGAACAATGTGGATCAGGCTGCCGCAACACCACATGCTGCTGGAACTGTTCAGGGTATCAATCCTATTGGTCCTGATGGCAATGTTATGGGTGGTTCTGATATTGAAGGAGTCCAAGAAGGATTAGGTGACAATAAGGAGTTGAGAGATAAATCTGGAATTTTACCGAAACCAGGTAAAACCTTTCAACAGATGCGTCAAGAGTTACAAAGATCACAAGGCGAACAAGGCCCATTTACCCCGCAACAAGATCTCCAAACAAGAATCGATACTCGTTTGTCAGATAAGGGCGGAATTCAAGATCAGGCAGAAGTTTCCAAAAAAAGAGAACAGATGTTGAAGCCACTACAGGCTTTGGCAAATCAAGAGGGTACAGATCCCAGAGTTATGCACAGACTGACAAGTCTTGGTTCCAGATTATATAAGGATGAGATTGGTGGAAGGAAAGATAAAAAATTGAATCAAATGAATGATGAAATTATTGATGGTGTAATTCAAAATGGTGATAAAGTAAAAGAAGTATTTGCTCCTGATCCAGAAACAGGACTGCCTAATGTTCAAGCGATTGCACAACACTTAGAAGAAACAAAGGAATTTCCAGACACTCCCATCGAAGCAAGTAAAGCTTTATGGAAATCGATTCCACCAGAAATGAGAAGTAATTTTGGTGGGCAAGGCAAGAAAGGTTTTGATGCTTTCCACGATTGGGTTTGTCGTGATGGAAAGTGTGCAATGTCTGGTGCTTGGATGCATCCTGATTTCATCAACGAAGATCATCAAATCCCTCACTCAACTACGAGAAATCCAGGACTTTCTGATGAGGATCGCGATTACATCAAATCTACAAAAAATCTTTGGGCAATTCATAAGTCATTAAATCAAGTGATGGGTGAAAAAGAGAAAGGCCAAACAATTGATGACATCACATCAGAATATGGAGGCGATAAAAGAATTGAAGGATTGCAAGATTATCTGTTCTCTTTGAATAAAGAAAGAGAAGAAATTCATGGTAATCTACCTAAAATGCTTGAAGCTTCATTACTTGATAGTGACGATGATGGAAAATTCTTGAAGGAAGGTGTAGATATGGACGGCGTTGATGGTGCTATTGAGATGGGACAACATCGACAAGAAACCATCATGCAAGACATCATGGATGCTTTCAAATCTAGATTTGATCCAGATGACTTGATTGGAAATAGAAAGGTTCCTGAAGAATCAAAAGCCAAAAAGGCAAAACTTCAGAAAGCCAAAAAGGTAATTGAATCCATCAAAGGTAAAGGTGGAATTGAACCTTTATTCAGGGCATTGGGAATTCCAACAACTTTTAGAGCTGACTCACAAAGAGGTGGATCATTCACTGGAATGGCACCAATTCTTCGCGGGGTTATGGGACAAATTGCGGGACAACCAAAAGAGAAACAGAGAGAGATTATCAAACAATGGAGTGAGATGCTTTCTGCCAGCAACAAGAGAGCTGGATCTAAGTGGGATGAAATTCATGGTGATGACACACTTGCAGGATTAGACAAGGACGGAAGACTTGCAAAAGAGTTAGAATATAAGAAAGAAGCCGCTCGTCATGTTGCTCAACAGGCACAAGAAATGGGATTCCTTGATATGGATTCTCTTGAGGACGGAACTGATAAGAAAGGACTCCTTGAACTCCTTAATAGAGATACCCTTTATGAACAAAATGAAGAATCCATGATTAATTTCCAGGATGATTTCGACCTCAGAGAATTACTTGAACTTCTTATGGGATTGATGGGTGATGAAGGAGAACAAGAGTTGACAGATACACCTTTCTAGCTTATAATAAAGGAGTAAACACATCTATAACTATGCTCGACATTAACAAAGTCCATCTGATGTCCAACATCGATGGCATGGCTGCCATGGATGCAGAATCGGTGGATCTTGTCGTTACATCACCTCCTTATGACAACCTTCGTTCTTACAATGATTCGTCATCCTGGAACTTTGAGATGTTTAAGCAGGTTGCTGATGGATGTATGAGGGTCCTCAAACCAGGTGGTGTCATTGCCTGGAACGTGGCTGATGCTGTCGTTCAGGATATGCATGGTAAGAAGTCTGGTTCCTCTAAGACTGGAACCTCTTATCGTCAATGCATTTATTTCCAAGATGGCGGAATGAACTTTCATGATGAAATTGTTTATCAGAAGCATGCTCCACGATTTGCTTCTGGTGTCAAATCTCTTCGTTATTCTGATGTTACTGAATATGTGTTCATTATGTCTAAAGGACGTCCTAACATCATCAACCTGATTCGTGACAAGCCCAACAAAGGAGCTGGTAAGACATTTAAGCGTGATGGTGGACGTAACGTTGATGGATCACGTAACCGTGCTGGATCTGATGCTAAGACTGGTGTCATTCATGAGTTTGGTGTTCGTGAGAACATCTGGCGTTATGTGACATCCTTTGGTGCTGGACAGAATGATAAGAGAGCTTATGAACATCCTGCTCTGATGCCAATGAACCTGGCTCTGGATCTCATCAAGTCTTATTCTAATGAAGGTTCTCTTGTCTTAGATCCATTCATGGGTTCTGGAACCACAGCTCGTATGGCTCACTCAGTTGGACGTAATTACATTGGATTTGAAATTGATCCAACCTATCATCAACTCTGTGAAACAATTACATCTGATGCTATCAATAAGATGGCAGAAGAGGCTGCTGTTGATTTGACATCCTTGATGTGATAAAATAAATAAAAGAAAGAGAGAATCTAATGTTTAGCGGTTGGTTGAAGAAAGAATCAGGAATTGAAGAACCTACTGGGTTAGAAGCCGCTAAGCAAAAGATTCTTGGTGAGGCAGAAGAAACAGTTGGTCCTCTTGTAAGACGAGGAACAAATCCACAGAGAGAGGGTCAACCAGACCTCAACAAAGTGATCTCTGATGTTAGGGGAACAAAACCGCCGACACCACAACCCGCGGCATCACCGGAGATCGAAAGACAATCTGGACAACCAGCACAAAATCTCGATGATGCAAATGAAATTCATCAACAAGTCGGTTCTGGTGTTCTCAGTGAACGTCAACAGTTAATTGGTGACTTTAGATCAAAGTTGAGAGAATCTTTTGATCTCGAAGATGATATGGTTGATACTCAAATGAGACCCTTAAGGGATTCAATCAGAAATATAATGGCAACAAGAAATCAAGACAGTGGTGGTTCAGAGGATGAAATGAGAGATCAATTTATTTCATTGATGGCGCTCGCCAATACTTACGATGGTAGAATTCGTCATGGTGAAGGTAAGAGGACAATGTTTTATGAGGATGCACAAAGATTAATGGATCCGGTTGTACAACAATCCTTACTTGAAGGATATGGAGATGGATCACCAGAACAAATTGAAAAGTTTGTTAATTCAAGGAAAGTGGTCGATACTCCGATGGCAGATGTTAATGCATTGTGGAAAGTTCTCCCAGATAAGTTTAAACAGGCTCTTGGGTCGGGCAGTCTTGGAAATTCAATTAAATTACTGCAAGACGATGGCACGATTAAAAACGAAGATGCAAGAAAATTACACTTTGGTGGAGATGACAACAGAGTTACTAATGGATCAAACTTAAGAAAGAAACTTTTACTTAAGTTATTCCTTGATCAAGCTGGTCGTGATGGTTATACAGGCAATGAATTAGATCCCAGATACATGGAATTGGAACATGTTCGTGGTGTTAATAATTTAATGGATGGAGAAGTTGCTCCAACTTTAGAACAAGTGATGCAACGAGAAAATTTAAGAAATTGGCTTTGGATTGGAACTGGAGTTAACAATGAGAAGTCCGACCTTGATATGAAAAAATTTCTTGAAAACACTCAAGAGAAACATAGTAAAATGGCCAAGGAAGATTACATTGATCTCGAAGCTTCAGACAAAACATTCCAAGAGAGACAGTCTGGGATGTCATCACTCTTAGAAGATTTTATTCAAAACAACGAATTTACTGAAAATGCAACTCCAGATGCAATCCAAGCATTGTTTGATAATGAACTGAATGAAAGTGAAGCGATGCATCGGAACGGAATCAAAAAAACACCAGTCCAACTTGGAGACAAAATGAGAAAAGCTTTGGGTATGGTAAAAGATCGTAAACTAACTCGGTCTCAACTCAAAACTCAAAAAGAATTGTTTAGACCTCTAATAATGAATGCTCTCTCACTTCCCCCAGAGGAAAGATCAGGAATGATTGAAAAATATAATCAATTATTTCACTCTGCAGCTGATAGAACAGCTGAACTCAGTTCAATGGGTCCTGAAGGTTTAACTCAAGATGGAGCAATAGAAGGATCTGGGAAGAGTAAAGGAAAGTTGAATGAAAAAGGAACATGGGAAAAAATGTTCTATAAATCTTTGGCTGATTCCGGGTTAATTACTGCCGAAACACTTAAAAAACATCTACAATCTAAAGAGTTTGATAAGTTTAATAAATTGCTGTTTGAAGGAATTTATGAAGAACAAGACTGGGTTGACAAAAGAGAGTTCATTCTGTTATAATAAAGGAGTAACAAGCCCATAATATGTCAGATTTCTCTAAATCAATCTCTGATGCTTACTTTACGCATCCAGAGAGTGTTACATTCATTCACAGCATCTTAGCTGATGCTGGTTGGCTTGAAGGTTCTGTTCTGGAACCTTGTTGTGGCAATGGACATCTAATCAAAGGATTAGATAATGTCACAGCTTGGGATCTCAATCAATATGAGATTCCATTGGATCGTGTTGGCAACTTCCTTGAGCAAGAGCCAGATCAGAAGTTTGATTTGGTTCTAACTAATCCTCCATTTGGATTCTTAGGTGGACTTGCCTGTGACATCCTTAATCACGGCACTCTGTTCTCTGACAGGGTGGCAATTGTGTTACCTCAGTGTTTCCGTAAAGTTCAAAGGATTGACAGAATCAACCCTTACTTTCATCCTGTTGGTGATTACAATCTTCCTAATGAGACTTACATTCTTCCAGATGGCACTGAGAAATATGTAAGAACCTGTTTCCAAATGTGGGAACGCCGTGATTACAAACGTAAGAAGTTTGCCAACACCTCTTATGAAGAGTTCTTCACTCAGGTGCCTTATGAAGAGGCTGAATATTATCTGAGAACACAAGGCTCAACTGCTGGTTGCATCCTTGAGGGGCTTGCTTATCCTAAGACTGGTAAGGTTTACAATCATAACTCAGGACGTTTCATGAAAAGAGGTAAGGATGACATTCTTGCCCATGACTGGACAAAGGTCGCCAGGTTTGCTTCTGGTGCCCCATCCATTGGACTTCATGACATTGCATGGGGATTACGTTCTCCAGACATTGAATCTTATCTGGTTCATGGAATCATGAGTGATCTTATCAGTGGTTTTTATGATGAAACTGGTGGCGTTCTGCCAATCTAAATAATAAAAAAGGTTATTGGATAATGGGTTTTAGAACCTTCTACGAACAGACTGGAGGAGCTCAAGAAATTCTGGGCTCTGAAGGGCAACCAGTAAATAAAGGTGTCGTTGAGGTGTTTGGTAGACATAACCCACCTCATGATGGACATCTGAAGACTTTAGATAAGGCAAATGATATTGCACAGAATGAAGGTGCAGATATGTCTCTGTACACTTCCAGAAGTCAAGATCCTAAGAAGAACCCACTACCTTTCAGAGAGAAGCTTGGGTTTCTAAAAGAGTTGGCTCCTCAATATGCTGACAACTGGGATGACGATGAAGGCATTAGAACCGTCTTAGGTGCGGCAGCAAAAGCAGGACAGAAGGGTTATAAGGACTTCCACTTCGTTGGTGGGAGTGACAGGGTTGGTGCCATGGGTGATTTGCTAAGGCGTTATAATGGAAACCTTTATGACTTTGAGAACATCTATTCTCACTCTGCTGGTGAAAGAGATGAAGAGGATGAAGGTGTTGGTGGATTATCAGCATCTAAACTGAGGAAGTTTGCTGAAGGTGGCGACTTTGAAGGATTCAGTGGAGGCATTGGTGGTGGACAGAAGATGGAACTGGCACGAAGAATGTTTGAAGCAGTCAGAAAATATGGACAGAAGAATGAAGACTGGGAAGTGGCGCCAAGATATAACAAAGAGTTTATCAGAGAGATGTATCTTGATGGACAACTTTATGAGATTGGAGACATCGTTGAGTCTCTCTCAACTGGATTGATTGGTAAGGTACATCGTTGTGGAACTAATCACCTTATCTGCGTGACAGAAGAAGGTATTATGTTCAAGGACTTTGTTCACGACGTTCAGTTTGTATGATGATTGATTTTAGTAACGTATCAAGACAATTAGACGAAAACCCAAGAGTCCTTGATAATCCACCAGGATTTGAAGATAGAATACGTCAAGGTGGCGCAGGACGACAGGGAAGAAATACTGAAGGTGATGTCATAAATTTCATGAAGGATCACATCAATCCCCATGGAAATTACAAAGTTGCAGGTGGCAATAATATAAAAACAGATTTTTATGATGATGCTGAAACGGGAGATCCAAAAGATAATACTAATTATTCAGTCAAGATGACTAAGAATCCCGATGTTCCTGTAAAGGTTCAACAATCAGGATTTCAAAATGGTTCTCGTGGAGCAATGAATAAGCTTCTCATTCCAGGATCACGTGACGATGATCTTATGGGTGCGAGACTTGATACACCTGAGGGCAAACAAAAGTTCATCCAGTCAATTAGAGGTAATCCATTGATGCAAGCTTTTGTTATGAAGTTTGGTGCAAACATCCAAGGAGAGAATGGTAGGAACTTAAGCCTCAGTAACTTTAAGAATGTTTTTGCTAATGGAATGAATCAACAAGAACTCAGTCAAGAGCAACTGAGAATGTTGGAAAGGATTAATGAAGCTCAAAGGATGAAACAAAATCCTTTTATGAGAACTGAAGAAATGCAGGACATGTTTCCTGATCATTTTAAACAATTAATGACACACCTGAATGATAATAAGGCAGGAATCTTTGATCAGATGGTAAGAAAACATGATTCCAGATATCCATCTAAATCATATCAATATGGAGATCCGTCTCCTGTAGATAAGATGATTCATGTTAGAAATAATAAAGGTACAAATGGTTTAAACGGCAAAATTGATATTAGAGATATGAGCGACGAAGAAGTTGCAGAGTCTATGAAGATGGTTGATTGGTATGGTGATGGAAACAATCTCTATCTTGCCAATCAAGAAACGGATGATATTAATAAGAGACTTCTAGACGTATATTCTATGACTGAAGATGCAGACTCATGGGAATTACTTGCAGGAACAGGTGATAGACCACAGGGACAACGCAAAGGTGCTCAACCAGGATTGTTAAAATCAACTATGGGCATTGATGAAGAAATGTTAGATGAGGTATTTGGACCTGCTGAGTTTTCTGCTAATATTGGACCGGCGCCTCGTGGAGATATTAAGAAACATGTCATTAAAAACGTAATAAATAATATAAAAGAAGAAGTTATGAACTTCAATAAGTTGCATTTTAGTGAAACCTTAGAGCAAGAAAAAATTGCATCTGAGAAAGCCAATATGAGTGGTGAGAAACAGAGAAACATGTCTCGCCAACAAAAACAAAAAGACATGATGGCTTCTAAGACTGGATTAGCTCAAAAGTCTAATGTGGTCTATGCTTCAGAGGATTACTTTAAGCAATTGCGTGATAATGTAGAGATGTTTAAGGCTCATGAGGAAGCTAAGTATGACTGGAGAAAAACTTTAAATGAGGGTCGCCCTCCCAAAGAAGACCCAGAAGACGAAGGAGAACATCCTTATGTCGCTGTCATGCCACATAAGGATTCTAAAGAGAAAGAAGTCAAGAAGAAGTATGAAAAGAATAAAGAGTCTGAAGACGCCGCAAAAGCCCTCATGAAATCACAAGGTATCGTAGGAGAAACCATGGAATTTGACGAACTTATTGGAAATCTAATCGAGTCAGAGAAACCTTTTGATCCTGATGCACGCAGGAAGCAAAGAGGAGCAATGTTAAAGAAACAGGCAGAGAAAGCTCCTAAGGACACAAGAACAGACGCACAGAAGATGGCAGACGCCACTGGACCTCGTCCTGGTTCACGTTTCAGAGGAGACTGATGAAAACATTTGAAATGTTTATGGAGGAAGCTCCTCAAAGATTAAAGATGAAGAGGTTATATCATGGAACTGATAAGAACTCTTCAGATAGTATTGACAAGGGTGGTTATGATACTTCCAAGGGTGAGAACAAACTTGCAGGTGATGGAATCTATGCCTCTAAAAAGAGAAAGATTGCATCAGATTATGCAAACACCAGGTCAAGCGCCAGAGGTTCTACACCAAGAACCAAAGAGTTCCTAGTCCCCAAAAATAACCTAGGCACCAAGAAAGCAAGACTCAGAGGTGGCAAGCCAGTTCCAAGTAAATCAGATAAAATTCAGAAGGTGGATCTTAACAATTATCTACTGAAGGATAAGGATGCAAATAGATTCTCCGTTTCTAGACAACCAATTATTAGAAGCAAAAAATGAAACTTCTAATTTCTGAACTGAAGACAACCCTTCAGTCACACGATACTCTCAATCCTAAACTATTTACTGATAAGAAGTTAGATCCTGAAGTTTGGCAGGCGCTAAATAAAATCGGCAAAGAATGGGCTTCTTTTGCCAATATCCCATCAGCCGCAATAAGGGATGTAATCGTCGTTGGCGGCAACGCAAACTATAACTACACTAAGCACTCAGACATTGACTTACACCTCGTGGTCGATAAGAAGGGTATTAAATGTCAAGGCTTAGTTGATGACTACTTACAATCAAAGAAACAACTTTGGGCTTTAACTCATGACATCACAGTCAAGGGACAGCCTGTCGAACTATATGCGCAAGATTTTAGAGATCCCTTCCGACAAGGTCAGGGAGTCTATTCTCTCAAGTCTAATCGATGGCTCCAAGAGCCAGAGAAAGTCAAGTTCAACAGTAGATCCCCAGAAGTGGTGAATAAGGTTAGGGACATTCAGTTCCAAATCGATTCGTTAATAGATTCAAAATCAGATGACATCAGTGCATTCAAACAGATTAAGAATCGTTTGAAGGGAATGCGTGCGTCTGCAATTGAGAAAGGTGGCGAGTATGCACCCGAAAACCTTGCGTTCAAAGAACTGCGTAATCGTGGAACTTTAGATAAGATGAACAAATATCTTCGTAACTTAGAAGATGCAGATCTGTCTCTGTCTGAAGGACACAAGAAATGTAAAGATGGTAAAGAATGGGATAAAGATAAAAAGAAATGTGTGAAGAAGAAACGATCCCACAGGGCTTATGCAGGTGGATATTGGTTAAGTGGTCATAATCACTCTGGAGATACTGGTGAAGAAGGTACAGGTGGAGACGGTGGTGGTGACGGCGGAGGTGGTGGTGGAGAGTGATAAATAAATAAAAGAAAGTTAACACAAAACCATGCCATCAAGAGCAACTAAATTAGACGATATCGGAACAGCAAAAGCTGCTTCTGATTCTTATGATGTAGAAAATATCTTTCTCTCTGATGAGGGTTGGGTTTATCGTCATTATAAAACATCAGACAAATCAAAATTCTGGGACGAAATCATCGTTGCAGGTGAAGTCGATTCTACTCTCACCATCGATGGTGTAGCAAATACTCCAGTTGATGCAGTCGCTGCTGGAAGCCCAACATTTGAAAGCGTTGCTGGCGACGGAGCTGGTGACACCAAACAAGACATTGAATATTCCGCTGATTTCTCTGCATCTGCTCCAACTCCCCCTGCCACAGGTCCCGCCGCGTCAGTATCCTTAGTTGGAACAACTTCAACTGAATCGGACGGATCAATCACAGCAACTGCAACAACTAGTAGCAATGGTTCAGGATTGACAGTGACATATGATGTTACATCAAATGTCGCATCTAACCTGGCGATCGCCGTTGCTGGATCTGGGTATCAGGCTGGTGATTCCTTCACAGTTGCTGGAGATACAGGTGTTACAGGAACAGTTGCCATCTAATAGATGAAATTTGATGAATTGAATAAAGACAACTTTGTCTTTTTTGCTATTAAAAATTATGATAATCCAACCTCATCGACATCAGAGGATTTTGATGAGGATATGAATAGGTTCAAATATGTAAAGAGGTGGTTGAAGAAATACCACGAAACTGGGAATATGAACACCCACCTCTTATTGAACCACATTATTATTATCTTTAACTGTTGGCACGAAGCCGCCGTTCCAATGTTGTTTTATAAGATTGAACCCAAATACTGGGGAAGTCTTATATCATTTTTAATTTATTTACAAAGATTACCAGAATATCCCTCAACAGACTTACATGGGATCATACCTGATAGAGAAATTATTATGAAGCTACAAGGAATGTAGTTATAGTGACCTTTCTCAGTGTCAGTACAACCATAGCACAATTATCACAAAATGTCAAGATTTAAGTCAATTCAAGAGAGAAAAGAAAGCATTCTTGAAGATATGGGATGTGCTTCATGTGGCGGAGGGATGTCTGCTGGTGATGGTGGATTCAGTGGTGACTCCCCCTCAGAAGGACCCACAGCAGGTTACGATCCTCTTATGAGTAAGTTGGATAAGGTTCGTAAGAAACGCAAGAAGAAAGTGATTTAATGGAACTCATACTAGCAATCATTGGACCTTGTCTTGGTGGTATTATTAGTGTTGGTGTGTGGCAGTCCAGAAGAAACTCAGAGAACGTCCAAAGTGGACTAAACAACCTTCATAGTTGTGTTCATGAGATGTCTCTAAAGGTGGAGACACTCTCAATTGATGTTGCAAAGAATTATGTAACACAAGAAGAATTGGAAAACCATGAGAAGAGAGAAGAAGAGTGGCATAGAGAGAATCAAGATGAGGTAAAAGAGATAAAGTCAGACATCAAAGAAATCAAAGAGATGCAATGGAGCATGAGACTGGACATGCTTGACATCAAGGACAGGAAGTGATAAGATAAGTCTGGTATCACTAGTTCATATGTTTACTGAGATTAAATATCTCAATCTCTTGTCGATTCGTTTAGAAAAATTCAAACAGATGAAAGATTATCTGTGGAATTTCCGTTGCCCAATTTGCGGTGACTCTCAACGCAATAAGAATAAGAAGAGAGGATTCGTATTTCAGATTAAGGGTAAACTTAGATACAAATGTCATAACTGTGGTTCTTCACTGACATTTGACAAGTTTCTGGAGTCAGTTGATCCTGCACTTATGAAGCAGTATAAGCTTGAGAAGTTCCAGGAATCTGGTAAGAAGAAACCAGTTGATATGAGGAAAGTCAAGAGGATTGTTTCCAATGCTCCAGTGTTCAAACCTCATAACATTTTATCGGACCTCACTCCTGTTGACAAACTAAATACTTCACATCCGGCA